>ULRH01029792.1_pt1 | contig 29358 bp, 23 predicted proteins | sample 1955271 | NCBI WGS metagenome assembly ULRH01 (sample SAMEA4835677, study PRJEB28245) | human gut metagenome | biome: gut microbiome; material: fecal sample | place: Denmark | collected 2008 | reverse complement strand
AAAAAGTTTTTCTTGGCTTGATGTATCCGTTTTCGTGTGTGCCATCCCAAAGCATCGCACGATAAATTCAAAACAGTTTCTTAAAATCAAGCATCTGTGTCCTCTGTGTGGATATAATATCTAAACCAGGCTCTATGGGCGGTTGCTTACTCCTTTACAATTGAAGTCAACGGGTGGCGGTTGCCTTTGATGTCGGTAAGGAACGCTTTGGCGGAACCGAAGTTGAGATACATATCAAGACGGACAGGAAGATGATTGAGGTCATCGGTCACGAAAAAGGTGATGACTTCTTTTTCCTTGTTGTCCACGTATTCTACAAGTGAGAAGACCAAGCAGCGGTAAGTGGTGCCGTTTTCGGAAGTGAAGTTCTCCTTGCCCCGATAGATGAGGGTTTGTTTCTCTACGGCTTTGCCGGTAGCCATCGAGAAGAGGATTTTCATTCCGACTTTGTAATCTGTGGGGTCGTATGAACGTGCTTGAAGCAAGATGCTCAGCATATCGTAGACACATACGTCCATTTCGTCGTGCTTCTTGACGGTGTTTCCGCGCAAGGTGCGTTGCTGGTCGACGATGCACTTGCCATTGCGGTATCCGAACCATACTTCATCCACCGTGTATCGTTTTCCTTCTTCGGCTCCTTTACGGAAGTAGAGCGGTTCCAGTTGCTGGCTGGTGATGCAAGTCAACGTGTCGCGCATCTTGAACCAGCGGTCGAATCTTTTATTCGTGTAAGAATTCAGGTCGGTACGCAAACAGGGTCGTCCGTTGTATGTGTCTTCGTTTACGGTCATTTTTGCCCAGCCCACGTTGAACCAAATGAATTTCCAGTTGAACTTCAGTTCGTAACTCAACAATTCGCCTGGTTTGATGGCATTGTTGGGCGCGCCGCATTGGGCTTTCATTGCCACGCTTCCGGTAAGCAAGCAGAGGCAGAGTAAGATTTTCTTTATCATGTTCGTCCTAATTGTTTGGCTCTTTCTTTGTTCCTATCTTTTATTTTCTTGGTCTCGTCGGGTTTTTGTTTCTTTATTTCGTCCAATTTTTGTCGGTCGAGCGGTATGGCATAGAGATCCCAGTTTTCTTCGAACTCGAAGTTTTCTTTCATTTCCCATGTCTTGGGGAAATAGAACACTTCTTCTGCCTGGCGCTTTTCTTCGTAGTTGCCCGTATCCCAACGTCCATTGTTGTTCGTGTCGTTGAACAGGCGGATGTAATACTTCGTACCCGGCTGGAGGAAGTAGAAGTCACAGGTCTGCTTTTCACTTACGGGTTGCTGGCGTACCACTTCATCGTTGCTGTTCAATAGCTGGACGATGGCGTGCGGCGCGGCTCCCTTGATATTGAGGAAAAGGGTTCCATACTGCTCTATGGTTTTGACCTTCAATTTGTTTTCCGCCTTGTCGGTATATAGCCCGTAGATGCCTTTGAATCCGAGCGAGTCTATCGTGAGTTGGTATTCTTGTGCCGGTTGCCAGTTGGCAAGGATAATGTACCGGCGCGGAGCTATCGTGTCGGCTTCGAAAATGAAGGGGGTATCCTGCCATACCGAGTCTATCATGGTTTGCATGTGGATAGCCGAGGTATCGATGCTTTCTATCGGCTCGTCGAAACTGAGGACGATGTTGCGGTTGATATCCAGTTCAGAGGGCGCGTCTACGCTCATCGTCAGGAATTTGGTTTCAACGGCTATCGTGTCGCCCTTCTTTTCCCGCTTTTTGCGTTCTTTTTCGGCTTTCTCATCAGCTTCTTTCTGCATGGCCAGACGGCGCTCGCGCGGGATTTTGTTTACCATGCGCAACGTGTCGGTAGTGGGTACCAGCTGGCCTAACGTGTCTGTTTCCAGATATTTCAGTTCGATGGTCAACGTATCCCGTTCGCATAGAGTCGTGTCTTTTATCCAATAGGTAATGCTGTCATTGCGCTGGTTGGCTTCTACAATGAGTTGCTTCTCGTCGAAGTCCAGTCCGCGCAACGTGGGAAGTGTATCGGCTTTCGCGCTGAAGTAGAGGTTGAATTTCTTGATATCGGGACGTTCGCTTTTTGCCAGATATTGCATCGAGTTTTCCTCTTTAAAGGCGCGGAGCATGATGTTGTCGGGTAAGAAACGGGTATAGTGTACTTCGAAAATAGTGTCGATGTGGGTGGTGTCGATTTCATTCCAAATGGTATCGAAGCGTACCGCCGGGGTCATGTCGGGGATGATAAGCGAGTCGGACCATGCTACCGTTTCGGTTTTCGAGTCGTACATATAGTTTTGGTTTCCATCTTGCAAGGCATAAATACGGTATTTGCCCGGTGCTACACCACGGATGGTGAATTGTCCCCGGCTGTCCGTACGTGAGATACGGTCGAATGGCAGTTTGGTGAAAGCCGTGTCGTTTAGGTTTTTATGCAATCCTACTTGAATGCCTTTTATAGGCTCCAGATTTTCGGCGTTGAGCACGGTACCCGATACCGCCATGGTGTCTATCTCAGGACCTGTAGAAAAGGCATACGAGAATTGTCCCAACGGATTTCCTTCATTGTTGTCAACGATGGCATCGCCAAAGTCAATCGTATAAGTGGTGTTCGCTATCAGCGAATCGAAGAATTCCACTACTACGCGTTTGCCGCGGGTTTTCACCTCGGGCAGCTCCCGTTGAGGAGGCGAGATGATGACTTTTTCCGAAGCATTCTCTAAGTTGATGAACTCGTCGAACTCGATAGATACTGCCTTGCGGGTATTATTGGTGGCATTGGGAACCGGATTGGAGCGTACGAATTTGGGCGGTTCCTCGTCATAAGGACCACCGTCGGGCGACCAGCCTGTGCCGGCACAGGCGTAGAATCCGAGGATAACCAATAACAGGGCAAGGTATTTAGGTATGGGCTTCATGCGTTGGACTTACGAGTTTAGTTTCAACATTTCTTCTATATAGTCGCGGTTATTGCTCAGGCGAGGCACTTTGTGCTGGCCTCCCAGTTTGCCTTTCTGCTTCAGCCAGTCGTGGAAGAGGTTCGGACGTGCCACAATCAGTTCCAGTTCTTGCAACGTAATATCTTTGTGGCGTTTTGCCTCATAGTCGGAATTGACTTCCTGCAAGGCCTGGTCTAACGTGTGGCGGAATTTCTCTACCGAGTCGGGCATTACGCTGAACTCTATTAACCATTGGTGGCGGCATTTGGCGTCCGCGTCCATAAAAACCGGAGCCGCCGAGTATTCAAGGACTTGCGCGCCCGTGGCGGCACAAGCTTTGGCAAGCCCCTTTTCGGCATTGTCTACCATCAATTCTTCGCCAAAGGCATTGATGAAGTGCTTGGTGCGTCCCGTAATGACAAATTTGTAGGGGTCTTTTTGGGTGAACTTCACCGTATCGCCTATGATGTAGCGCCACAATCCGCATGAGGTGCTGATGACCATCGCATAATTGCGTCCCACCTCGATGCCGGTCAGAGGCACGATGTGAGGATTCGGATTGTCGATTTCCTCCAACGGAATGAATTCGTAGAACACGTCATAGTCTATCATCAGCAACATGGCAGGGTCGGCAAGATTGCTCTGCAACCCAAAGAATCCTTCGCTGGCGTTATAGGTCTCCATATAATGCATCTTCGGGCTGGTTATCAGCTGCTTGTATTGCTCGCGGTAAGGGGTGAAGCACACACCTCCGTGGAAGAACACTTCCAGATTGGGCCATACCTCGTTCAAGTGCGTGGCACCTGTCTTTTCCAAGACACGCTTGATGACCGCCAGCATCCACGAAGGCACACCCGACAGGTTGGTCACGTTTTCGTGTACCGTCGTATCGGCGATGCGTTCTACTTTTTCCTCAAATTCGCCCAGCAAAGCGATTTCCTTGCTTGGCACACGGATGAGGTTCACCAAGGGATTGATGTTTTGTATCAATATGGCGGAAAGGTCGCCCACCAGACTGTCTTTTACGTTGTAATTCGGGCTATGGCTTCCGCCCAATATCAATCCTTTGCCTGAAAAGAACTGGCTTTCGGGGTTCGAGCGCAGGTAAAGCGCTACGGCATCGGTGCCGCCTTTGTAATGGATGTGCTTCAGCCCGTCTTTGCTTACGGGGATGAATTTACTCTTGTCGCTGGTCGTGCCCGATGACTTGGCATACCAGATGACCCGTCCGGGCCAAAGGATGTCTTTCTCACCGTGGCGCATACGGTCTACATATTCCTTGATGTCATCGTATTGCTGGATGGGCACACGCTGGAAATCGGTATACGAACGGATGTGCGCATAATCGTATTTCTTGCCCCATTCCGTCTCCGAGGCATGTTCAATCAATTTCCGGAAGACTTTCTCCTGGATAGCTTCCGTCTGTGTAATGTATGTCTTTATTTCCTTCTGACGGGAAACGAATAGCTTTTCGATTAACTTTGTTGAAACCATTGGTTTATTTATTTTCTGCTCCGCAAAGTTAGACATTTCTCTTATCGGTGATATATTTTTTATGTTAGAAAAGACAAATCTACGCTTTTTTCTTATAACTTTACCACGTGAAGACTAAATTTGAAGGTTATGAGAATCGGAATATTGACAGCAGGTGGGGATTGCCCGGGCATCAACGCCACCATTCGTGGTGTGTGTAAGACGGCTATCAATTATTATGGAATGGAAGTGTATGGCATCCACAACGGTTTCCGCGGGTTGCTCGATGATGATGTGACCCCGCTTACCGAAGCTTCGTTGGGAGGTTTGCTTACCATGGGCGGGACCATCCTGGGTACATCGCGCGTGAAGCCTTTCCGCCGCGGAGGGAGGGTTTCCGACTCGGATAGCAAGCCCGCTATCCTGATGCAAACCATCCGCAAGCATGGATTGGACTGCCTGGTGTGCATTGGCGGGAACGGTACGCAGAATACCGCGGCGCGATTGGTGGAAGCGGGCGTGAATGTAGTGATGATTCCCAAGACCATCGACAACGATGTGTGGGGCACCGATACTTCGTTCGGTTTCGATTCGGCGGTAAGTATCGCCACCGAAGCCATCGACCGCTTGCATTCTACGGCAAGCTCGCATCAGCGTGTGATGGTCATCGAGGTCATGGGGCATAAGGCTGGCTGGATTGCCCTCCATTCGGGCATGGCGGGCGGAGGCGATATCATCTTGCTTCCCGAACTCCCTTTCAACATCCACAATATAGGCGATGTCATCATCGAAAGGCTGAAAAAAGGCAAGCCTTACTCGATTGTAGTCGTGGCGGAAGGCATTCCTACCGTGAACGGAAAGAAAGCCGCTCAGTACATAGCCGAGGAAATCGAGTATGAAACAGGCTTTGAAACCCGCGAAACGGTATTGGGATACATCCAGCGCGGAGGAAGCCCTACGGCATTCGACCGTACGCTTGCCACACGGATGGGTGGGCACGCTACCGAACTCATCGCGCAAGGAAAATTCGGACGGATGGTTTCGTTGCAGGGCGATGATATCGTTTCAGTCCCGTTGGTGGAAGTGGCGGGCAAACTGAAACTGGTTACTCCCGATAACGACCTGATTGTGCAAGGGCGCCGCATGGGGGTGTGCTTCGGATGAAATATAACTGCATTGCTGGCACGATTAATAATCGTCATGCTGCACGATTAGTAATCGTCACGCTGCACGATTAGTAATCGTACCAATGTTGCAGTTATACTTGCTTTGGCGATGAAGTTATCTCCGTGAGTTGTGCCAGCTATATTCGTTTGGCGATTCTGCTTATTGGTTTTGGATGCGGAATCCATGAAACCTTTTCAACATGAGACAATCCCATGCCCAAAGAGGCGGAAACACAGCGTTTCTATCGTATTTTTGCTGTGTTTCCGCCTCTTTCCGGTTGGTCTCTTGCGCTTCTTGTCTTTGTGTCTGCGCTGTTTTTATTCCGCGATGGCGTCATTTCCCGCCGTAGCGTAGAGTCCGATCATGGCTCCGGTGAATCCGCCCGCTACATTGGTGGAGAGAATATCGCCCGAAACGGGGTCGGTGATAGGCTGGAAAGTAGTGCCGTCTTCCGAATAACTGAATGTGTACTGGTCGCCCACGGCTTTCACTTGTAACCGTATCGGGAGGGTTTCTTTCACGGTTGTGCTCGCCAATACGGTAGAGTTGCCTTTTTCGGTGCGTTGCAGTACCAATGCATATTCCTCGCCTTTCTTGGTTATGCCAAACACGTAGTTGAAGTTTTCATTTTGGTAGCACGTGATGCCCGCCAGGTCTTTTTCTGAGCGTGGAATGTAGTTTATCGTCGTAGTGGCGGTAAAGTTCAGGTGTTGTTGGCGATAGAACAAGGTAGAGGTGGGCTGAGCCACTTTGATGTTCACGTCATACGGGTTGATGGAAAGTCCGTCGGGCGATACGGAGATGAATTTCTCGCGTGCGCCTCTCACGCCCACCCAGCGGTAGTCGAGCGTGTCCGACGGGAAGGTTTCGGTGAATGTGAAGTTGCCGTTCGGGAAGTATCCGTTTTGTCCTGTTTGGTTCGTGACACCTGCCGGCATTTTCAGTTTTGCTTGCAGAGGTTCCATTCCGCCTTCGAATACAGGGAACGTGCCTGTCCAGTCTACGGGGAGGATGAAGGTTTCACGTCCGGTGTTCACTTGGTTGGCGTTGTTGGGACGGATGGCGAGGAATACACCGTAATATTTGCCGTCGGGGCCTTCAACAAGGTCGGCATGACCGGCCCAGTCCACCTTGTCGGGACGGTCAGCGTTAAGGTGACGTTGCGAAAGAATCGGGTTTTCGGGAGCGGGCTTGAAGGGGCCTGTCGGGTTGTCGCTGATGAAAATCACTTCGCTATGCATATCGCCCGTGCCTCCTTCGGCACACATCAGGTAATATTTCCCGTCTTTTTTATAAAGGTGTGGCGCCTCAATCCAGATGGGTTTCTTCTTGATGTCCACACCTCCGTTGACGATAACTTTATCGGTACCTGCAATAATTTGGTCTTTCTCTACATCGTATTCCCATACTTTAATCACACGATGACCTTCATAGAGTGCTTTTTGGGGTGCATCGTTGTGTACGACATAGGCTTTGCCGTTATCATCGAAGAAAATCGACGGGTCGATGCCTTCAAAGTTCAGTTTGATAGGGTCGCTCCAGCCCTGCATCGGGTCTTTGCTCTTGACGATGATGTTGCCGAAGCCGCCAGCAAACTGGGTGGTAATCATATAAAAGGTGTCGTTGTTCGGGTTATAGCGGATGGTAGGCGCGTATACACCTGCGCTGATTCCTGTGTCTTCCACCTTCAGTTGCGAAGGACGGTCGAGCACATGCCCGATTTGTTTCCAGTTTACCAGGTCGGTAGAATGGAAGATAGGTACGCCCGGATTGATAGCGAACGAGGAGCATACCAAGTAATAATCGTTCCCTTTTTTACAAATGCTGGGGTCGGGATAACATCCTTGCAAGATAGGTGAGTAAAATTCGTCCGCGCCGAGCGGGTTCTTGTCATACACGGCGTCTTGTCCGGTGTAAGTGAAGTTGCTGAATACCGGAATGCCTGGAGTTACTTCTACCTGATTGCTTGCGCACGAGCACGCCATCAGTCCCAGCGCACCCAACGCAAATGTCTTGAATGGGTTTTTCATAAGCGGAATGTTTTTAGAATGAAAAAAATGTTTTTTGAATGTTTACAAAGGTAAGAATTTAGAATGAAAAAGATTGTTCCGTATGTTACATATTTTATTCTCTATGTTACATTGTGTGTTTAATTCATACACGTATGTTACATCATGTGTTTTATTCATGCACGTATGTAACATCAGCTTGAATAGTTTGATTTTGAGTATAGGAATATTCAGCTTTTCTTTTAATTTTGCAGACAGAACATTATTTAATTTTTTAACCGATTATGAAAATACGCGATTCAATCTTGTGCGCACTGACGATGTGCGCGCTTTTTTCCGGACAAGTGCAGGCTCAATCGAGCGACAACGGCGACGGTACGTTTGCCAACCCTGTGTTATGGGCAGATGTGCCCGACCCTGACGTAATCCGTGTGGGTGACTGGTTTTATTTGGTGAGTACCACGATGCATCTTATGCCGGGGGCTCCCGTGATGCGTTCCAAGGATTTGGTGAACTGGGAAACGGTGAGTTATCTGTTCGACCGTTTGACCGACACGCCTAACTATGATATGGACGGATGCACCGCTTACGGACGCGGGCAATGGGCCACTTCGCTCCGTTATCATGACGGGAAGTTTTACGCTTATTTTTCACCCAACGACCGTCCGTTCCGGGGTTATGTGTATACCACTACCGATCCCGCTAAAGAGAAATGGGAACTGGTGTCACGCACGCCACACTTTCATGACGCATCCTTGCTTTTCGATGACGACGGACGGGTGTATATGTTTTATGGTACGGGGCAGCTGCGTGAGCTGAAGCCCGACTTGAGCGGTGTACAGCCTGGTGGCGTGGATATGCGCATCTTTGAACGGGACAGTACTGAGACAGGATTGCTGGAAGGGAGCCGTGCCATCAAGCATAATGGAAAATATTATTTGCTGATGATTTCATGGCCTAACGGAGGCAAGCGCCGCCAAGTGTGCTATCGTGCCGACAAGATTACCGGCCCGTATGAGAAAAAGGTGATATTGGAAGCCGACTTCGGCGGATTCCCTTACGTGGGACAGGGATGTATCGTTGATGATGCGAAAGGTAATTGGTATGGCGTCATCTTCCAAGACCGTGGTGGCGTAGGACGTGTATTGACGTTGATGCCTTGTCGTTGGGTAGATGGTTGGCCCATGTTGGGCGATGCGGACGGGCAGGTGCCTGCGGTAATGGAGAAACCCGTACAGGGCAGTCCGGCTATCCCGTTGGTGGTAAGCGATGATTTTGGAGACAAGCGGATGAAAATCCATTGGCAATGGAATCATAATCCGATTCACAGCGCATGGTCGCTCGAAGAACGTCCCGGTTATCTGCGCCTGAAGGCCGGACGTGTGGTGGAAAACCTGTTCTGGGCACCGAATACCTTGACCCAGCGTATGGAAGGACCGAAATGTACGGCAAATGTGGCTATCGGACTTTCGCACATGAAAGACGGAGATGTAGCAGGGTTCAGTGCTTTTAACGGCGATGCAGGTGTGCTGGCAATATCGAAAGAGAACGGGAAGAAATACCTCACTATGTCGGAGCAAATGGTTTCTTTGGATGATCAAAGCAAAGCCGTTACCGGCATGAAAAAAGAAGAGAAAGCCCGTATCGAATGGAATCAAGATGTGGTTTACCTGCGTATCGACGGCGATTTCCGTCCGGGTAAAGACATCGCTACCTTTTATTATAGTACGGACGGCAAGGAGTGGACAAAGATAGGTTCCGACTTCAAGATGCGCTTCGACTACCGCCGTTTCTTCATGGGAACCAAGTATGCGATATTCAATTATGCCACACAAGAAACGGGTGGTTACGTAGATGTAGACTATTTCGACTACAAGAGAATCAAGAATGAAGAATGAAAATTTGAGAATGAAAAATATGAAAAAGAAAACATGGATGCTGATGGCTTGCCTGGCTTGCTTGGGAAGCGTGCAGGCACAAGAGAAACTGTATCCGAACGCCTTTCCGTTGGAAGATGTCACGCTGCTGGACGGGCCGTTTAAACATGCACAGGATTTGAACGTGGAGGTTTTGTTACAGTATGATGTAGACCGTTTGCTGGCTCCTTTCTTGAAAGAGGCGGGTTTGCCTAAGAAGGCGGAAGTGTTTTCCAACTGGGCTGGATTGGACGGCCACATGGGCGGGCATTACTTGTCGGCACTTGCCATCCACTATGCTTCTACAGGTAATGAGGAATGTAAACGCCGCATGGATTACATGCTTTCCGAATTGAAGCGCTGTCAGGAGAAGAATGGCGATGGATATATCGGTGGTGTGCCCGGCGGAGCCACTTTGTGGAGCGAGATAAAGAAAGGCAACATAGAAGCCATCTGGAAATGGTGGGCACCCTGGTATAACCTGCACAAGATGTATGCGGGATTGCGCGATGCCTGGCTGTATGCCGATAGTGAAGAAGCACGTCGGATGTTCTTGGATTATTGTGACTGGGGTATCGGGGTAATCTCGCCTTTGAGCGATGAGCAGATGGAACAGATGTTGGGCAATGAGTTTGGAGGTATGGATGAAATCTATGCCGACGCTTACGCAATGACGGGAGACAAGAAATATCTTGATGCCGCCAAACGCTTCTCACATCATTGGCTATTGGACAGTATGGCGGCAGGTGTGGATAACCTCGATAACAAACATGCCAACACACAAGTGCCTAAAGCCATAGGTTACGGACGCATTGCCGAGTTAGACGGAGACCGTACATACGAGAATGCGGCAACATTTTTCTGGAGTACGGTGGTCGGAAACCGCTCTTTATCATTCGGAGGAAACAGCCGGCGTGAGCATTTCCCCACGAAAGAAGATTGCAAGAGTTACGCCGAAGAACGTGAAGGTCCCGAATCATGCAATACATATAATATGCTGAAACTCACCGAGAGTTTGTTCCGTATGCACCCCGAAGCCCATTATGCTGATTTCTACGAGCGTGCGTTGTTCAATCATATTCTTTCCACCCAGCATCCAGAACACGGAGGATATGTCTATTTTACTTCTGCACGCCCTGCCCATTACCGGGTATATTCAGCACCCAATCAAGCCATGTGGTGCTGTGTAGGAACAGGTATGGAGAATCATGGCAAATACGGAGCTTTTATTTATACACATACACATGACTCTTTGTTTGTCAATTTGTTTATTGCTTCAGAATTAAACTGGAAAGAAACAGGTGTACGTTTGCGTCAGGATACACGTTTCCCCATAGAAGAAGGAAGTAAGATTACCATATCAACAAAGAAGAACAAACGATTCAAGTTGCTTATACGCCATCCATGGTGGGTAAAAGCTTCTGAAATGCAAGTATTGTGCAACGGAAAAAACTATGCGGCTGGCTCACAACCGTCTTCATACGTTTGCATTGACCGCGAATGGAAAGACGGGGATGTAGTGGAAGTCCGTACCCCCATGCACGTAGAAGTGGAAGAGTTAGTCAATGTACCAGAATACATTTCAATCTTACGCGGCCCGATTGTGCTGGGTGCACGGATGGGTACGGAGAATCTGGACGGGCTGATAGCGGATGACGGACGCTGGAGCCACATTGCTTCGGGAGCGTTGGTGCCGGTATATGACACTCCCCTCATCATCGGGGAACGTAAAGACATACTTGCCAAATTGGAAGGGATGAAACCGGTGGAAGGCAAGCCGTTGCATTATACCGTACCGGGGTTGTTCCGCGACCCGAAATACAAGGACTTGGAGTTGGAGCCTTTCTACGGCATACACGATAGCCGTTATTCGATTTATTGGCTCTCGATGGATGAGGCAGGATACGACCGTTACTTGAAAGAGCGTAAGGCGGAAGAGGAAGCACGTATCGCGCTGGATCGCCGTACGGTAGATGCCATTGCTCCGGGCGAACAGCAGCCTGAGACTGACCACCTGATGAAGAGCGAGAACTCGACAAAAGGTAATTTCGAAGGCAGGGCTTGGCGTGATGCGAAAGACGGAGGTTATTTCAGCTATGTACTTTCTACCGAAGGAAAGTCCGGGTTGACATTGCGGGTAACTTATTGGGGCAATGAGACTGCCGACCGTGAGTTCGACATCCTGATAGACGGCAAGATACTTGCTACGGAAAACTTGGTAGGAAAATGGAAGAAGCAAGCGTTCTTCGACGTGGACTATTTACTTCCGGTGGATATGCTTGAAGGGAAAAAGGAAGTGACCCTGACATTCCGTCCCAAGCCGGGCAAGATAGCCGGTGGGGTGTTCTATATCAGATTGATAGAAGGAGAAGCTTTATAGCGGAACAATAGGAAAAGAATGATTTTTAATAGGTTATAAAATTGTTGAGCATGAAAAAACAAGCATTATTGGCTCTTCTGGTAGGGGGCTTTCTTTCAGCATACGCTAAGGACTGGAACTTTGCAGGTCCTGACGGACGTGTGCAGGTGACCGTGTCTGATGAAGGCAGACGCCCGTCGTATAGTGTAAAGTATGATGGCGTGACGTTTTTGGAACCATCTCCATTGGGGTTGGTAACAAATATCGGCGATTATTCGCAAGGTGTATCTTTGGGTGAAGAGATGAAACTCGGACGGGTGGACGAGACTTATTCGCTCGCCACCATCAAGCAGAGCACGGTGCGTTATGAGGCGACGGAAGCCGTATGCCCCGTCGTGCAGGGTGGAGAGCGGGTGTACGACATCGTGTTCCGTGTGAGTAACCGGGATGTGGCTTTCAAGTATAAGGTCTACCCGAAAGGAAATACCTTGTGTTGTGTGGTGAAAGAGGAAAAAACGGGATTTGTGTTGCCTGAAGGAAGTACTACATTCCTTTGTCCCCAAGCCAAACCAATGGGAGGTTTCGCCCGCACTTCTCCCAGTTACGAAACCTCATACACCGCCGATGACGAAATGGGGAAGAATGGTTGGGGTGAAGGTTACACCTTCCCTTGTTTGTTCAAAAACGGAACTAAAGGTTGGACACTGGTTTCGGAAACGGGTGTAGACAGCCGCTATTGCGCAAGCCGCCTTATCGGACACGAGGGAGGGCTTTATACTGTGGGTTATCCGCAAGAGGGCGAATATAACGGGAATGGAACTACGGCTCCAGGTATTGTGCTTCCGGGTGAAACCCCTTGGCGTACCGTGACGGTAGGTACTACCTTGGCTCCTATCGTAGAAACTACCGTTGCTTTCGACTTAGTAGCTCCTCTTTACGAAGCATCTCAGAAGTATCAGTATGGATGCGGTACGTGGAGCTGGATTATCGGTGGCGACGCAAGCATGACTTACGACGAACAGAAACGCTACATAGATTTTGCCGCCGACATGGGATACGGGTCGGTATTGGTAGATGCGCTTTGGGATTCGCGCGTGGGATACGATAAAATAGCTGAATTGGCGCAATATGCCAAGACGAAGAATGTGGCATTGTATCTGTGGTATAACTCCAATGGCTATTGGAACGATGCTCCGCAAGGACCGCGTGGAAAGATGAGTAACACGATTGCCCGCCGCAAGGAAATGAAGTGGATGAAGAGTGTCGGCATACGAGGCATTAAGGTGGACTTCATCGGAAGCGACAAGCAGGTAACGATGCAACTTTATGAAGATATCTTGGCCGATGCCAACGATTATGGTTTGCTGGTTATCTTCCACGGTTGTACACTTCCGCGCGGCTGGGAACGGATGTATCCCAATTATGCATCGAGCGAAGCTGTGCTGGCAAGCGAGAACATGAACTTCTCGCAAGGAAGTTGTGATGCCGAAGCTTTCAATGCCTGCCTGCATCCTTTCATCCGTAACACGGTGGGAAGTATGGATTTCGGAGGCAGTACATTGAACCGGTATTACAATGCGAAGAATCAGCCGGGAGGTAGCCGCCGTGTTACATCGGATGTGTTTGCGCTTGCCACAGCGGTGCTTTTTCAAAGTCCGGTCCAGCACTTTGCTTTGGCTCCTAATAATCTGACCGATGCTCCTGTATGGGCTGTGGACTTTATGAAGAAAGTACCTACGCTGTGGGATGAAGTGCGTTTTATCGATGGTTATCCCGGCAAGTATGTAATATTGGCACGTCGGCACGGAGAAACGTGGTACGTGGCTGGAATCAATGCCAGCAAAGAACCGTTGAAAGTGAAAGTAGCTTTGCCGATGTTTTCCCCGAAAGAAGAAGTGACGCTTTATGCTGATGATGCCCAGCTGCAAGGAAGCGTGAAAACCCAGAAGCTGGACAAAAAAGGCGAAATCGAACTGATGATTCCATGTAATGGAGGAGCTTTGATTGTAAAATAACTCATTAAATCAAGAATAAAAGATGAAAAACAAATCGAAAAAATTAGCATTTATGATGATGGGCTTGTATGCTGTTGGTGCAAATGCCCAAGACCCGATTATTCAGACCAAATACACCGCCGATCCTGCACCGATGGTGTACAATGACACGATTTTTCTGTATACCAGTCACGATGAGGACGATGCGCAAGGTTATGACTTCAAGATGCTCGACTGGCAGCTATATACCTCTACCGATATGGTGAACTGGACCGACCACGGGCCTGTGGCTTCCTTGAAAGACTTTGTATGGCGTAAGCGCGATAACGGTGCATGGGCACAACAGGTGGTGGAGCGCGATGGTAAGTTTTATATGTATTGCCCCCTTCATGGGAATGGCATTGGCGTATTGGTTTCCGATTCGCCTTATGGACCGTTTAAGGATCCCATAGGAAAGCCTATTGTATGGCAACAAGAACACTGGGAAGACATCGACCCCACTGTTTGGATTGATGATGACGGACAAGCCTATATGTATTGGGGTAACCCGAACTTGTATTATGTGAAACTGAACAAAGACATGATATCGTATTCGGGCGATATCGTAAAGGTGGGTAAGCTGGAACATTATCAGGAAGGACCATGGTTTTATAAACGCAACGGGAAGTATTACCTGGCATACGCTTCCACTTGTTGCCCCGAAGGAATTGGATACGCTATGAGCGACAGTCCTACGGGACCATGGGAGGTGAAGGGCTACATCATGGCTCCCACCGACCGCACACGTGGCAATCATCCGGGCATCATTGATTATAAAGGTAAGAGCTATGTATTCGGACAGAACTACGACCTGTTGCGCCTTGAAATGAAGGAGCATCACGAACGCCGTTCAATTTCGGCTGCCGAGATGCATTACAATGCGGACGGGACCATACAGGAAGTACCTTATTTCAAAGACACAAAACTGGTGCCGATAGAGAACTTTAATCCGTATCGCCGTGTAGAAGCTGAGACTATGGCATGGGGATATGGGTTGAAGACCAAACAAAAAGCAGACGGAGGTATTTACGTCACGAGCATTGATGATGCTGATACACTTGTGGTAAGAGGCGTAGACTTTGGAAAAGGAGCCAAGCTGTTTACCGCATCAACGGCTTCGGAAGCAGGCAATTGTTCCATTGAAATACATCTTGACAGTGCTGAAGGCAAGTTGGTCGGTACACTGAAAATAGACGCTACGGGAAGCATGGAAAGCTACAAGGAATTCACCTGCCCGATAGAAGACGCGGAAGGTGTACACGACTTAGTGTTCCGCTTCAAGGGCGACGGCAAAAAGGAACTGATGAACTGGGACTACTGGAAGTTCGAATAAATAAGAAACCGATAGCACGCAGATGGCCAATTATAAGATTTATGTCATCTGTGTGCTATGATAACAGGAATTACTTCAATAAATCATTGCAAATGAAAAATAAGAAATATTTATCCATAATGGTGTTGGGTGTGTTCGCTCTTTCCGCTACAGCACAAAACCCGATAATACAGACCATGTACACTGCCGACCCTGCCCCCATGGTTTACAACGGCAAAATGTATCTCTACACCAGTCACGATGAAGACGAGTCAACCTGGTTTACAATGAATAATTGGAAGCTCTATTCCACCGAGGATATGGTAAACTGGACCGACCATGGGATAGTGCTTTCCTACAAAACTTTCGACTGGGCGAAAGGCGATGCTTGGGCGATGCAGTGCATAGAACGGGGAGGCAAGTTTTATGCTTATGTTCCCGTCACGATGAAGAAAGGTGGTGGTGCTATCGGTGTAGCAGTCGCAGACAGTCCTTACGGACCTTTCTACGACCCTTTGGGCAAACCATTGGTGAGTAGTGGTAAAGGCGATATCGACCCTACTGTAATGATAGACGATGACGGGCAGGCTTACCTGTATTGGGGCAATCCGTTTTGTTATTATGTAAAGTTGAATGAAGACATGATTTCGTATGCGGGTGACATTGTGAAAGTGCCTATGACCGAAGAGGCTTTTGGCAAACGTGAAGGAAATGTTCCCGAACGTCCTACGCTTTACGAGGAAGGTCCGTGGCTCTACAAACATAATGATTGGTATTATCTGTTGTGGGCGGGAGGGCCTATCTCCGAACATCTGGGTTATTCGATGAGCAAAACTCCTACAGGACCGTGGAAGTACGCCGGAACATTGATGCCTACCGAAGGACGGAGTTTTACCAACCATCCGGGTATTGCTGACTATAAGGGTAATACTTACCTGTTCTATCATAACGGTGCATTGCCTGGAGGTACAGGATTTACCCGTTCTGTATGCGTGGAGCAAGCGGAATTTAATTCCGACGGAACGATTAAGCCGATGAAAATGACCGAAGGCGTCCGGGAGGGGTTACAAACGCTGAATCCTTACCGTAAGACAGAGGCCGAGACGATGGCTTTCTCCGAAGGCATGAAGGCAAGTCAGAACAAAGAGGTGGGTGTATTTGTCAACGCCATGCGTAATGGGGCGTATATCAAAGTGAAGGGCGTGGACTTCCGCAAGGAAGGGGCTTCGAAACTGACCGCACGTGTAGGCACCACCCATAATGGAGGCGTAACGCTGGAAGTGCGTGCCGATGGGGTAGAAGGTGAACTGCTTGCCACTATTAAGGTTCCTATGACCGGATGGGATGACCGTTGGGCGGTGGTGACTACAGATGTAACGAAGATAAGCGGCGTACACGACCTCTATTTCGTATGTAAAGGCGAAAAACCCGGACGGTTGATGTATTTCGACTATTGGATGTTTCAAAACTAAATATTGTTTCTTATGGAACGCAGAGATGCGTAAAGCTCTAACTTTACAGAGATAGCGGAACCACGCAGCGGACAACACTGGATATCCGTGTCCTTTCTTTCTAAAATTGTTTCTCTGTGCTTTTGCATCTCTGCGTTCGATTAAAATTCTGGCTATGAAAAAGACGATTTGTACTATCCTGTTGGGGATGTGTGTGTTTTCGGTGCAGGCACAAAACCCTATTATTCAGACCCATTATACAGCCGATCCGGCTCCTATGGTGTATGGTGATACCTTGTATCTGTATGTGGGTTGTGACGAGAACGATGCGCCGAAGCAATCTTACCTCATGCGTGAATACCGTTTGTATACCACGACCGATATGGTGAACTGGACCGACCATGGTGCGCCGCTCCGTACAAGTGCTTTTGTTTGGTCGGCAGGTGATGCCAGTGCGGCACAATGCATTCCTCGTAACGGGAAGTTCTATTGGTATATCTCTTCGCAGAACACCCAAAGTCCCGGTTCTTCTATCGGTGTAGCGATAGGTGATACTCCTTACGGACCTTTTAAGGATGCGTTGGGTCGCGGGTTGGTGACGAATGACATGACTACTTATGCCAAGCATTCGTGGGACGATCTCGACCCTACCGTATTTATTGACGATGACGGGCAGGCATGGCTCTACTGGGGTAATGGTGTGTGTTATCGTGCCAAGTTGAACGATGACATGATAAGCCTCGGGAGCGGGATAGAAGCGATTGACCGTATGGATGCTTCTTCCTTTTCGGGAGGTTTTACTGAAGCTCCGTGGCTTTATAAACGAGACGGACATTATTATTTGCTCTATGCGGCAGGTTTCCCCGAGTCCATTCATTATTCGATGAGCGATGTGGCAGGCGGGAAATGGAAGGCGCAAGGCGTGTTGATGCCTACTGAGCGGGGCAGCAATACCAATCATCCCGCTATCATCGATTACAAGGGGCATTCTTATTTCTTTTACCATAACGATGCTTTGCCCGGTGGGCATAGCTATTGCCGTTCGGTATGTGTGGAGGAGTTCAGCTATGCATCCGATGGGAAGATTCCCGAACTGCACATGAGTGATACTGGCATTGTCGAACCCGTGGGCACGCTTTGTCCTTATTGGCGCACTGAGGCGGAGACTATTGCTTGGTCGGAAGGTGTAACTACCAGAACCGATGCCGGACGGGGTGTATATGTGACCGATATTCATGATGGCGATTACATCAAGGTACGCTGCGTTGATTTCGGTGATAAGGGAGCATCGTGTTTCACGGCGTGCGCTTCGTCCCGTTATTTCGGCGGACAAATAGAACTACGTTTAGATAGTAAGGAAGGCGAGGTGATAGGCACGCTCCATGTCCCTTATACCGGCGAATGGGAGAACTGGCGGGAGTTTGAAACCTCGGTAAAAGCTGTGACGGGTGTACACGACCTCTACCTCGTGTTCCGTGGCAAGAAACCCCATACGTTGTTTAACCTCGACTGGTGGAAGTTTGATAATTAACTGTAAAATTGAAAATCATGAAAAAATACATTGTTTTTTATATTGTGTGGTGTCTGTGTTGTCTGCATCTTTTTGCGCAGGGCACAGTGAGTCATACCACGATGCCTTGTACCCTGCTGAAAGGCATCACCGAACGTGAATATACCGTCTATTTGCCTCCAAGTTACGGGCAGGATACGGTGCGCACGTATCCTGTGTTATATCTGCTGCACGGAGGAGGCTGTTCCAATACCGATTGGGAACAATATGGCGGGCTTTCGCACTTGTCGGATAGCTTGATTGCTTGCGGGCGGATAGAGGAAATGATTGTGGTATGCCCTGAAGCCAATAAAGACAATATGATTTGGTTCAACGCTCCCCATTGGCGTTACGAGGATTTCTTTTTCAGTGAGTTCATGCCTTATATAGAGCGCGCCTATCGGGTAAAGCCTGGGAAGGCATATTGTTCGGTAGCAGGCTTCTCGATGGGAGGAGGCGCATCGGTGGTCTACGGTGTACTTCATCCGGATAAATTCAATGTGGTTTACGGAATGAGCAGCTACCTCCGGAGCCAGCCATTGGAGTTTCTGAAAAATGACCCTTCCGCACCATGGCGTCAGAAGTTAGTGGATGATTATAATCCTATACACACAATAGCGGAAGGAACTGAAAGCGATGTGACTGCATGGCGCACCGTCCGTTGGTTCATTGATTGCGGTGACAAGGATTTCACTTACGATGCCAATATCGACCTGATAGCCGCATTCCGGAAGCGTGCCATCCCTTACGAACTTCGCATAAAAGGAGGAGGCCATGACTGGAATTACTGGCGTCCCGCCTTATGCAACGCGCTTATTTATGTATCGGATAATATTGGAAAATGAAGAAACTTTTTGACTGAAGAATGAAGAAAATCGTGTTTTGCGCAAAAAAGAATTTCCATGCGGACGAAGCCGTTCTTCATTCTTCATCTAAGTAACGTGATGTAAGTTGTCCCTATTGTAACCAACTTGACCGTTGTTGAGCCTACATTAATCCCTATCCGTACCATAGTAATAACTTTTATAATCGGAAATCAATTATATTATCATGTATGTTTTATATATTAGTTTGACACATATGTCAGATAGGCAAATTTATATATTTTAGTGGAACAGGCAAAACTATTTTTGGGAAAAGACTTTGATTTAACTTTGTTTTATATGTAGAGTTTTGTGAAGAACTTCATTGATTTTCAAAGAAGTATATTCCTTATACAGATTTACAAAAATTTATTGCATAGCGAATGATTTTTGCAAGGGCAGAGGCTATTATTTTATCCTACTTGTTAAGAAGCTGTTTTGAATTTATCGTGCGATGATTTGGGATGAGTTTTTGAGGCATTTTCGCTTCTGTGATGAGGAAGATAGCGGGCTATCTGACGAAGAACAGGAGCGAAAAGGGCCAAAAAATCGCCCAAAGCACACACGAAAACGGATACATCAAGCCAAGAAAAACTTTTTGGAGAAATTCAAAACAGCTTCTTAACAGTTTCTGTGATGTTTTCTCCGTCATATTCTTGTAGTATATAAAATTAACGTGAACTCACGTTACATAAGTTTAAGCAAGTTCTTTCAACGTCTGTTCCACCTTCTCGAAGAAGAGCGAGATGTGCGCTCCGTCTGCAAAGGCATGGCTTACGGTAAGTGCTATCGGCATGTAGAGCCGTCCGGCACGGGTGATTGCCTTGCCTGCATTCATCAACGGATAATCTAACGGATGCCCTACCGATTGTTGGGTATAGGTGATGGAGGTGAAAAACAGTTTCGGCGTGGCACTGAGCAGGAATACGTCGAAATCGCCTTGCTCTGCGATTTGCTTGTCTGTACCATACGGGTCTCCGTCTTCGGGAATCGAGGTGATGATACGCCGTGCTTCGCGGTAGAACGTATCAAAGTCGGGATGATAGGGGATGCGCACGGTATAGAAGGTGCGTCCCGGCACGGCGATAGGCGTAATCACGTCCACCGTATCATGCAGAACCACTTGCCCGTTCTTGTCCCACCGGTAGCGCAATTCCTTGATTTCGTTTACCGCCCGTGTGATGGCATAAAGGTAATAGAGGAAGAACGAATGTCCCCGTTCCTTGGCACGGGCGTATGCCTCGGTGCAGTCCGCCTCGCTTGTTACGGCAATCCATGAGTTGGCGAATCCGCGGAAGAAGTTGTAGTTGTCCTTCCGTTCCCATGTGTCGATGTGGATGATGTGTTTCATTTGTTTTTATAGTTTGTCTGCTGCGATACGGATACGTTCTGACAGATCGAATAAAGCGTTCCGTAATTGTTCTTGTTCTTCGGGCGTAAACCCTCCTTTACCTCCGTTTCCGTCAATACCGTCTAATTTGTGATATAGCCACGAAGAAGATTTGCCAAAATAGTTACGTGCGATATCACGCCATGTCACCAGCATCAAAATGTCTGAAAGCTTTGCCTTCACATCGGTTGCCAATTCAGTACGGTTTTCTTTCACGATTGTTTCCATAATGTTATGGTTTTAGTTTCTTTCTACTTGGGATAGTTGGAATGTACTGAGGCGGCATGTCCATCAGTTCATCGAATAACTGACGGATATACCAGTCCATTTGCGGATTCCCATTCGGATAAGAACGTTGATAGTTGCGGATGCTCATAATCAAGTCCTCTTCCTTTTCTGTTACGATGATTTTTTTATATTTCCCCATCGGTTTATGCAAAGTTACTACGAATGTTCGTAGTAACCAAATGTTTGTTATGATTTTATGTGTTTGTCATTTGAATTTTAATGCCACTTTATGATAAGTAGGCAAGTCCACTCCGAGCCGTTCACCCAAGTCGATAAGGTCGAAGAGCAAGCCTTGTATTTCCGATTCGTGTCCGCGGGCGATGTCTTTCTGCATGGAGGCGGTGCTGTGCGGGTCGAGCGAATCGATAACCTTCAAGTTATACGCTACGGGGTTTTCGGGATAGACTACACCTGAGCGCCGTCCTATCTCCGCACTTTCGCGCGAGAGACCAATAAAAGTATCACGTACTTCGCCTTCGTGCTGCACTTCACCCATAGGCACATCGTGATAGGCTCCTGTACAGGCCATAGCGGAGATGAATGCCCATTTGATGAAGGTATCGCGGTTGATGTCGTCCGATACTTCGGCTTTGATGCCGCACGCTTGCAATGCTTCGGCTATGCAGTCCAGGCGTTCACGGGCAATGCCTTGCTCGGGACGTGCGCCGAATACCAGGCGGAAGATGCTTCCCATTTGGGTTATCTCGCCCTCTCCCGAAACAAAACCTACGATATAGATGCATCCGTCGAGCACATGAACCGAAGGCACAAGCCGTCCGATACGCGGTCCCGTTCCATATACGTTCAGGATAGGAATAACCAATGTATCGGGAGTGGAGGCACGCTCTAACACTTCTTTGATGGAGTCGATGGAATAACCTTTCACACAGACGAAAATCACATCGGCTTTCCCTTCGAATTCTTCGGAGGTACAAGCCTTGACGGGAAGGAAATGTTCTCCTTTCAAGTCTGATTTCAGGTGCAACCCGTTGCGTTTCATTGCATCCAGATGCTTGCCACGGGCAATGCAGGTCACGTCTTTCCCTGCCAATGCGAGGAAGCCCGCAATGGAGCCTCCCACGCCCCCTGTTCCTACTACTAAGTATTTCATGGTGGTTTCTTAAGTTCTTGAGGTTTTCACCACAGATTACACAGATTTTATTCTATTAAAAATCAAATGGATACAATAATAACACTACTCCCACTTGCCATTATTATAAGAAGCTGTTTTGAATTTCTCCAAAAAGTTTTTCTTGGCTTGATGTATCCGTTTTCGTGTGTGCTTTGGGCGATTTTTTGGTTCTTTTCGCTCCTGTTCTTCGTCAGATAGCCCGCTATCTTCCTCATCACAGAAGCGAAAATGCCTCAAAAACTCATCCCAAATCATCGCACGATAAATTCAAAACAGCTTCTAAATAAATAGAAAAATCTGTGTAATCTGTGGTGAAAACGGATTACACATTGAAACGGAAGTGCATGATGTCGCCGTCCTGCACTACGTAGTCTTTGCCTTCTACGTTCAGCTTGCCTGCTTCGCGCACGGCGGCTTCGCTTCCATATTTGATATAGTCTTCATACTTGATTACCTCGGCACGGATAAAGCCTTTCTCGAAATCGGTGTGGATGACACCGGCACATTGCGGGGCTTTCCATCCCTTGTGGTATGTCCATGCCTTGACTTCCATTTCGCCCGCGGTGATGAATGTTTCCAGGTTCAAGAGCTTGTATGCTGACTTGATGAGGCGGTTCACGCCCGATTCTTCCAGTCCCACTTCTTGCAGGAACATCTGGCGGTCTTCATACGTCTCCAGTTCGGCGATGTCGGCTTCGGTCTTGGCTGCTACTACCAATATTTCGGCATTTTCGTCCTTTACGGCTTCGCGTACCTGTTCTACATATTTGTTGCCCGTTACGGCACTGGCTTCGTCTACGTTGCATACGTACATCACTGGTTTCGAAGTCAGCAGGAAAAGGTCGTGCGCTATCTTCTGTTCGTCTTTCGATTCGAATTGCACCGTGCGTGCCGATTTTCCTTGTTCCAAGGCTTCTTTGTAGCGCACTAATACTTCGTAAGTCTGCTTTGCCACCTTATCGCCTCCCGTCTGCGCTTGTTTCTGCACGCGCTGGATACGGCTCTCAATGGTTTCCAAATCCTTCAGTTGAAGCTCTGTATCAATAATCTCCTTGTCGCGTACCGGATTCACCGTACCGTCTACGTGCGTCACGTTTTCATCGTCAAAGCAACGTAACACATGGATGATGGCATCCGTCTCACGGATATTCGCCAAGAACTTATTACCTAATCCTTCACCCTTGCTTGCGCCTTTCACCAGTCCGGCGATGTCCACAATCTCTACCGTAGTAGGCACGATGCGTCCCGGATGAACCAGTTCCGCCAGTTTGTTAAGGCGTTCGTCGGGCACGGTAATTACACCCACATTCGGTTCGATGGTACAGAAAGGGAAATTGGCTGCCTGAGCCTTTGCGTTCGATAAGCAATTGAAAAGCGTCGATTTGCCCACATTCGGCAAACCTACGATGCCACATTGTAAACTCATAATGCTATAGTGTTTTTATTATTTTGATTTCTTGCTTGTTTCAACGGGCAAAGGTAGTCATTTCTTTTGGCATATCGGGCAGGGCATTCCGATTATTTACATAGAAGCCTCTTATTATCGGACATTTGGTAATAGGATTTTCGCCCATTCAGACACTTCGGTTACATACATTTTCTTTAATTCGCCATTTACCAAGCGGAATTGAAGTTTGGCATCTTCGCCGTCTATGGAATTGTCGTACACATAGAGGCGGTCCACAATCGGTGCTACGGTCTTGCAATTTTCTATGGACTTGAAATAGCGCGAAATGATTTTAGTGATGGGCACGTCATGTCCCCCTTTCATCACCCTGTTGGCAATTCTTGCCGCATTGATAGAGGGGTGTGAAGTCGAGATAAAGAATAAACGGATAAAGAAGCCTTGCCGTTTGGCTTTAATGATGAATGCGACTTTATCTTCGGCGGACATTACGGTTTCAAACACAAAGCTTTTTCTTTCCGATAAACATGTTTCTCGTAGCTCGGCGCAATAATTAGCTGCTTTTAGTACAGCTTCCGGTGAGTTCCAGTCGCCATATTTATCTTTAGCCACTTCGTCCGGATTGATGTATAGCGTGCCTTCCGCCCATTCGTGATGCAGGAACTTTTGAGTGACGGATGTCTTGCCTGAGCCATTAGGTCCGGCTATTACAATCATTTCCGGTAAGCGTTTATTTGTGTCCATTCCGTATGTTTTCTATGTCTTTCGCCCATTTTGCTTGTTTTGTCAAAACGTTTTGCCGCATTTGTTTCCAATGCTCCTCCGTCGCCTTTTGGTTGCTTATTCTCGCTTCCTCGGCAACTTCCCTCATGATTTGTTCCAGCATTTCGTCCGTAGGCTCCTGCTCCGGACTGAAGCGGTATGCGTTTAATTCTTTCTCTGACATGATTGAGGTATTACGTTAGGGTGCAAATATAGTTATTTCTTTTGGCATATCGGCAAGTGTCTGCTATTTGTTATGCAAAATTCACTTGCATAGCCAGCTTCTTTTTACGTCCTCCGTCCCGAGGACGTATGTTTTTGGTATGGAGGACGCACATCCTTCGAACGGAGGATGTATATCCTTGGGACGGAGGACGTAAAAGGATGCAGGTTGATTCAGGAAAAGTATATGGGTGAAACGAGAAAGAATAGACTATTTGCTTACAAATCGTAACTTAATGAGGCTTTATTTGGTATGAATCTATACTTTAAGGGTACTGAAACAAAAAGAGACGCTTCCTCGCGAGGCGTCTCTTTCGGATTGTTGAGAGTTTATGAAAATATGTTTGTTTATGTGCTGCTTATTGTTGTACCGTAACGGTCATTTCCGGAACAAGGATAAAGTCTTTCTTGCCTTTATTCCACTTGTAGTATTCGATGGTTACGTTGTCGCCAGCGTATGAATACTTGATACACATGTGGTTACGCCAGTCATTGCGGGTTGCATCCCACTTCATCAATGTGCTTTCAATGACTTGTTTATTGTCATTGTACTTATAGTTATATTTCTCGTAGTTGGTCAGGATGCCTTCGTTCATCTTGTAAACGGTTTCCGACATCTTAACGCCATCCACTTCTTCGGTGTTGTAAATCAGGTTCGCTTCCGGTGTGTTAGCGGAAATTGTAAGGTTTGCTACGAAAATGCAAGCTACAACAAAAATGCTCTTCAATAAATTCATTGCTTTCATATCTTTAAGTTTTTAAGGGTTTACTATCTTTTTGTTTTTGATTACGCTGCAAAGGTAGTGAAACTTTTGATATGAGCTAACATTTCGGCTAAAAATTTATTTGATTTTAGCAAAATGTTAGCAAATAAAGATATGTTAACTATTTCGAATCCTTAATGCGCTTCCAGCCAATTTTGACCCCAACCGCAGTCGGCTTGCAAAGGAACTTTCATTTTGTAAGCACTCTCCATTTCGGCTATCACAATCTGTTGCACTTTCTCCTTTTCTTCGGGCAAGACGCTGAAGTTAAGTTCATCGTGCACCTGCAGAATCATCTTCGAGCGGATTCCCTCTTCGCGGAAACGGCGGTAGATGCGCGCCATTGCCACCTTGATGATATCGGCGGCACTTCCTTGGATAGGAGCGTTGATGGCATTGCGCTCGGCATATCCCCGCACTACGGCGTTGCGTGAATTAATGTCGGGCAAATACCTGCGGCGGCGGAAGATGGTCTCGATATAGCCTTTTTCGCGTGCCGACTGGATGCTTTTGTCCATGTATTCCTTTACGTGCGGATAGTTTTCGAAATAGCCGTCTATCAGCTCCTTGGCTTCCTTGCGGTCGATGTTGAGGCGTTCGGCAAGTCCGAATACCGAGATGCCGTAAATGATGCCGAAATTGGCGGTTTTCGCCTTGCTCCGTTGCTCGCGGGTCACGTCTTCCAGCTTCTCCTTATATATCTTGGCGGCGGTGGCGGCATGGATGTCCTGGTTCTCGCGGAAAGCTTCTATCATGTGCGGGTCTTCGCTGAGGTGAGCCATGATGCGAAGCTCGATTTGCGAATAATCGGCCGAGAAGAACTCGCAACCCTCGTCGGGGATGAATGCCTTACGGATTTCTTTCCCGTCCTCGTTGCGTATGGGGATGTTTTGCAGGTTCGGGTTGCTCGAACTAAGCCGTCCCGTGGCGGTCACGGTCTGGTTGAACGAGGTATGGATATGGCCTGTCTGCGGGTTGATAAGCTGGGGCAGGGCATCGATGTAGGTGCCGAGAAGCTTCTTCAATCCGCGGTGTTCCAGAATCTTTGCTACGATTTCGTGTTTTCCCTTCAGGCTCTCCAGCACTTCCTCGGAGGTGACATATTGCCCCGTTTTGGTTTTCTTGGGCTTGTCGGTGATTTTCAGGCGGTCGAACAATACTTCGCCCACTTGCTTGGGAGAGGCGATATTGAACTCCACACCTGCCAGGCGGTGCACCTCTTCTTCTATCTGGTTCATGCGGGCGGTGAAGTGGCGCGAGGTTTCCTTCAGAGCTTCGGTATCGATGCGCACACCGTTGCGTTCCATATAGGCAAGTACGGGCACGAGCGGCATTTCGATGTCGCGGAAGAGGGCTTCGGCATCGTTTTGCTTCAATTCTTTCTCCAATACGTTTTTCAGCTTCAGGGTGACATCGGCGTCTTCGCACGCGTACCTATATATATTGATAGGGTCAAGGTCGCGCATGCTCTTCTGGTTCTTTCCTTTCGGGCCGATAAGCTCTTCTATCTTGATGGTTTCGTAGTGCAGGTAGATTTCGGCAAGGTAGTCCATTCCGTGATGCAGTTCGGGTTGGAGCACATAGTGGGCTATCATCGTGTCGAACATGGGTCCTTGTATCTCCACACCGTAGTTTGCCAAGACCAGCATATCGTATTTGATGTTCTGTCCCACTTTTAATGTTTGCGGGTTTTCGAAGACGGGCTTGAATTTATCCACGATGCGTTGCGCTTCGGTGCGGTCGGCGGGGACGGGAACATAAAACGCCTGGTTTTCGGTATACGAGAAGCTCATTCCCACCAGTTCGGCACGTATCGGGTCGGTTCCGGTGGTCTCCGTATCCAGACTGAAAACCTTCTGTGTCAGGATATTTTGTAATAATTGGTCGATTTTTTCTTCTGTATCAATGAGTTGATAGTCGAAAGCAAGGTCGTCAAGCCTTGTGAGATTTGAATTTTCAGGAGCTTCCGTACTCTCGGGCGTAAAAAAGCCAAAGAGATCGCCTTGCGCGGAGGGTGGGGGAGCGGCGGTTTTCTTATCGGTTCCCACCACGCGGTCGAGCAAGCTCCGGAACTCCAGGTCTTCGAATATCCGCTTGAGCGTTTCCTTGTCCGGCTCCTCCCGTTTCAGCCCGTCCATATCGAGGCGGATGGGTACATCGGTCTTGATGGTGGCAAGGAATTTGGAGAACAGGATTTGTTCGCGGTTGGTTTCTACCTTGGTCTTGATGGCACCTTTCAGCTCACTGGTATGTTCGAGCAGGTTTTCGATGCTTCCGAATTGGGCTATCAGTTTCTGGGCAGTCTTTTCGCCCACGCCCGGGCATCCGGGGATGTTGTCGGCGGTGTCGCCCATCAACCCCAGCATATCAATGACCTGAGCCGGAGACTGGATGTCGAACTTGGCTTTCACTTCCGCTACGCCCATCACTTCGAATTCCTTGTCGCCGTATTTGGGACGGTACATGAAGACGTTGTCCGATACCAACTGCCCGTAGTCTTTATCGGGCGTCATCATGTAAGTGGTGATGCCTTGCCGTCCGGCTTCGGTGGCAAGGGTTCCGATGACGTCATCGGCTTCGTATCCGCTTACCTCAAGAATGGGGATGCGGTAGGCACGGATGATGTCTTTTATAATAGGCACCGAGAGACGGATGACTTCGGGTGTTTCTTCACGCTGGGCTTTGTATTGTTCGTAAGCCTCGTGGCGGAACGTGGGACCTGCAGGGTCGAAGGCGATTCCAATGTGTGTGGGCTGCTCTTTCTTCAACACATCTTCCAGTGTATTGACGAAGCCCATGATGGCGGAAGTATTGAATCCCTTCGAGTTGATACGGGGATTTTTGATGAAAGCATAGTATGCCCGGTAAATCAAAGCGTATGCGTCCAGTAGAAAAAGTTTCTCCATTCGTGTAAAATATTTAATGTTTTGAACGTAAAAGTACAAAAAAACACCGTATTTCGATGTTTTATTATTATTTTTGTGCCCAAATAAATCTCTAATGGACAAGATAGGACTAATCAGGAAACCGATAGAAAGGGAACTGAGCGAATTTAAGATGCTTTTCGATACCGCTTTGACCAGTACCGCTCCGATACTGGGCGATGTGCTGGGCTATATCCGGAAGCGTAACGGGAAGATGATGCGCCCCATGCTGGTATTGTTGATGGCGAAACTTTATGGCGAAATCAATTCCGCCACGTTGCATTCGGCTTTGTCGTTGGAATTGCTTCATACGGCAAGTCTGGTTCACGACGATGTGGTTGACAAGAGCGACAAGCGGCGCGGACAAGCGTCGGTCAATGCGCTGTATGATAACCGTGTCTCGGTATTGGTGGGCGATTATATGCTTGCTACGAGCCTCCGTCATGCCGCTTATACAAAAGAAATCGAACTGGTGGACCTGGTGGCCCGCTTGGGACAGAACTTATCTGAAGGTGAAATTGTGCAATTGGCAAATACCAGCAATACTTATTTTTCCGAAGAGATTTATTTCGATGTCATCCGTAAGAAGACGGCAGCCCTTTTTACGGCAAGTGCCGAGAGTGGTGCGCTTTCTGTCAAGGCTTCGGCGGATGATGTGGACAAGGCCGCATTGTTCGGTGAAATGATAGGTATCGCTTTCCAGATTAAAGATGATATTTTCGATTATTTTGAGAACGAAGCGTTGGGCAAGCCTACGGGGAACGATATGCTGGAAGGCAAACTCACCCTGCCTGCCCTGTATGTCCTCAATGAAAAAGCGGATGAAGAAACGCGGGAATTGGCTTTGCGTATCCGTTCATTGAAAGCGTCACACGAGGAGATTGCATCGTTTGTGGCTTATGTGAAGCAGGAGGGAGGCATCGAATACGCCGACCGGGTGATGCACGATTACCGTGACAGGGCATTGGCTCTTTTGCCAAAACAAATGGATGAGTCGCTCCGCACATCGTTGGCCGCATACGTGGATTATGTGGTAGAACGGAAGAAATGAAGCTGGCTCCGATGCCAATGGATAAAGGCTGCATCGGGCATTGAAGCCAACTTTAGAAGCTGTTTTGAATTTCTCCAAAAAGTTTTTCTTGACTTGATGTACCCGTTTTCGTGTGTGCTTTGGGCGATTTTTTGGTCCTTTTCGCTCCTGTTCTTCGTCAGATAGCCCGCTATCTTCCTCATCACAGAAGCGAAAATGCCTCAAAAACTCATCCCAAATCATCGCACGATAAATTCAAAACAGCTTCTTATAGGTTTATGGAACTATTTGCGTTTCGGTCTCTTTTCTTAAGCCGTGCAGGCGCACGATTGCATGTTTTATAGGGCGGAAGTATGTCCCGAGGGTAAGGTTATCCTTAATTCCGCAACACTTTGATTTAACTTTATTTATAA
>ULRH01044677.1_pt1 | contig 29379 bp, 23 predicted proteins | sample 1955271 | NCBI WGS metagenome assembly ULRH01 (sample SAMEA4835677, study PRJEB28245) | human gut metagenome | biome: gut microbiome; material: fecal sample | place: Denmark | collected 2008 | reverse complement strand
CGCCGTACTCGTTCAGATACCGGGCTATCTGGTTGAGGTTGCCACCGATTTTGCCGTACTCGGCTGTGAGTTTCCCGACAGCGGAAAGCAGCTCGTCATTGACCGTTGATATATGGATAATAGGGCGTATAGCGGTGCGCCGTATCGCCTGCCGGAGAAATTCGGACTGGCTGATACCATAGGGCGCAAGCCGCGCTGTGAAGTCGGCGTATTCTTCTTCGGACAGCCGGGTTTTCACAACGCGGCTGCGGTGGGGTGTGTTGTATTTCTTTCGCATGGTCGTGACCTCCTTTCTTGCCGCATGAGCGCGGCGGGGATAAGCGGCGCAAGCCGCAAAGCAGGGTTTGGGGAAGGCACTCCCCAACAAGTTTCCCGCGAGGGGCAAAACCGCAGAGTTGCGGATTTTGGCACCGTGGTAGAAACTTGCTCTGTAACTTCCGCAGACTGCCCCTGTCTGGTTTTTTCGTACATAGAACGGACAGGACAGGGCTTGCGGCCCGCTGTGGACGGCCTTTTTCCCTTTCGCCAATATGACGCCGGAACGGGGCTTTGCTGCCCGCTGACTGCGGCTTTTTCCCTTTCCGCTAAAGATACATTTCAAAGGCCGCCAGTTACCCGCTGGACGGGGATTTTTCAAAATTTCTTTCGCTTCTGTAATCCGGGTAGCAGGATTTTGGCAACCGGCGGGGCAGAGAATTTTTCCTTTCACTCCCCACACCACCGCATTTTGAAATTTGCCAAACAAAACGGGAAATTTCCTCCTACTCTCTACTACGGACAAAAATCCAAAATGCCAAACGCCGGGGCAGAAAAATTTCTCCCTCACTTACTACTACAATCTGAACAGGGCAAAATGGCCGAAAACGGAGCCGGACAACAAAAAAAGCAGCAAATCTTTTTCAGACTTACTGCTTTCGCTGGCCGCCAGTAGGCGGCAGGTATTCAGTTTTTATGGCTCGTCCGGCGGATAGTCAAACCGGAACTTGAATTGGCAGTCAATTAGTCGCTGTTTCACATAGTCCTCCACCTCGGCATTGACCTGTCCGTTCACTTTGGAGAAATAGCGGATATATCCGGCGTAGTGGCGCAGGACGGCGTTCACGGCTTCCGGGTCGCCCTCATGGGCTTTGACGATTGTTTCATAAGGGAGCAACTTACTCATACCGGCACGCCTCCATTTCCTCGCGCAGCCGCCGCAAGGCAAGCTGGATATGCCGCCCCGCTGTGCTGCGCGTCCGGCCGATATGTGCGCCGATCACTCGCTGCGGCTGGCGCAGGAAGTAGTAGCGCAAAATCACTTCCTGTGTCTGCTTTGGCTGGGCGGAGAGCGCGGCGGCAAGAGCGGCGTTACAGAGCAGGACGGTCTGGCCGCAGACGGTAAAGGGGTATTCCTCGTCCGGCTCCGGCCCGGCAAACTGGTCAAACTTCTCGTCCATCAGATAGTCAAGGGAAATTTGCCGCTCCCATTTCCGGCGAAGCTGCAAAATCTTATCGCGGGCAGCATAGCGGATTACTGCCTTACAAAAGGCGTTGTGCTTGCGCTGGATGTACTCCTGATAGGCTTCAAAGTCGGTCATGGAAATTCCCCCTTTCTGAATAATAGTGCGGGGCGGCAGCACTCCTTGCTGTCGCCCCTTGATTGCCTATCTGCAAAGGCGGGCGGGGCTGTCAACGGCGGCGCGTATGCGCCGTTCATCTTGACCGTTGACTGGCTCGGCTGGCTTTGCTATTACCTTGCGGTAAACGTAAATGGATATGATCGCAGTAATCACTTCCGTGATCCAAAACGCATTCCAGACGCCAACCGCTCCGAGAAACCTGCTGAGTAAAAACGCAGCCGGGATGATTACCACTACATACCGGCAAAGAGAAATCAGTAAGGAGGGCGTGCCTTTCCCCAGCCCCTCCAATGCGCCGGAAGAAGTAACAGAAACCGCCGAGACGATAAATCCGGCCCCGATGATGCGCAAGGCAGTTTCCCCGGCCTGGATCGTCGCTTCCGTGTGGGTAAACAGCCCTATCAGCTGGCCGGGGATCAGCAGACATATCGCGGTTCCAAGCACCATAATGATACCGCTCATGCACAAAACAATCTGATAAATCTGGCTGACTCGTTTGTGCTCCCCTGCACCGTAGTTATAGCCGATCAGGGGGCGCATCCCCTGCACAATGCCATTCGCCGGAAGATAGATGAAGGTCTGCAATTTGTAATAGATCCCCAAAACCAGAATATACACTTCGGAATAGGCAGCTAAAATCGCATTGAGCGCCGAAATCAAAAGAGACGGAAGTGCAAGATTCAGGGTTGCGGGAATGCCGATAGAATACAGCTTGATGACCATCTTTTTGCTGGGCAAAATGTACTGCCTGCGGATATGCACGCGAATTGGCCGCAAAAGATAGACTACAAGGTAAATCGCCAGTGTCAGAGCCTGTCCGATGCCGGTTGCCAGCGCAGCGCCTTCAATTCCCATTTCCGGGAATGGGCCATAGCCAAAAATCAGAACGGGGTCTAAGACGATGTTTGTGATGCACCCGCACATCAGGCTGATCATGGTTGTCTTCATGTTTCCTACTGCCTGGAACAGTTTCTCAAACGCCATGCTGACGGTAACAATGAGCGTAAAGGCGAACGCAACGATAGAATAGCGGACGCCAAGTTCAATGACCGCTTCGGATGAAGTGAACATCCGCAGGAAAACCGGCATGATGGCGATACAGCAGACTGTCATAACAACGCCATGAATGATAGCAAACACAAGCCCCTGTGTAGCGGCTTGATCCGCTTTGCTGTTATCGCCCGCGCCCAGATGGAAAGCGATCACTGCGTTGATTCCAACACCAAATCCAATTCCGACAGCATTGATAAAATTTTGAACCGGGTAAACCAGTGATAACGCCGTCATAGCTTCCTCGCTGATCTGTGCGACAAAAAAGTTGTCCACAATGTTGTAGAGGGAATTGACCAGCATGGATAACACCATGGGTAGGGACATGGATAAAATCAGCGGCAATATTGGCTTCTCTTTCATGAAAGTATCATTCATTCGTGGCTACCTCCGGTATTCCTTTTCTTGTCATAAAACAGATTGAATCTTTTCGGAAACCGAAGGGCTCATAAAACCGTTCAGCCTCTTCTGTGATCAGCATGCCCAGCAAGGAACGGTAGGTATCTTCTGTTGTAATCGTTTTTAAGAGAGAAGTACCTACACCTCTGTGACGGAAATCCACATCCACAACAACATCGCAAATATAGTACTGGGTGGCATAGTCTGTTATAACTCTCGCAAATCCGATTTGTCTTCCGTCAGCGGTATAAGCTCCATAGCAGACAGAATGTTTCCATGACTCAATAATTGCTTCTTTCCTCCTGCTGCACGCCCATACAGTCTGTGATAGAAGGCGAAGTACTGTTTCTGTTTGTAGGGAATCAAGCCCCTTTTTAATCTGTATCTCCATATTGTCTCTCCTTCCTGATTTCTACTGTGTCTTTGCATCGCCACAAAGTGCTTCTTTTCTCTTGCCTGCCTGAAAAAGCGGGAACGCCAGAACAAATGTTGTCGCTTCGGCGACAGGAAAGGACAGCCAGATCCCGGTAATCTTCAGGAGCTTTTCCAAGCACCACATGAATGGAATGAGCAGGAGAAGTTGCCGCAACAGTTGAATCAACATACTGGGCATTAATTGTTCTGTAGCCTGAAAATAGGTGGAAATCATCGTAGAGAGGCCGCAAAACAGGTAGCTGGCCGCCATAATCCGCATAGCGGATATTCCAAAGGAGCGCATGGCTTCCGACGCCGTAAATAATCCCAAAATCTGCGCTGGAAAGAGGAGGATGGCCAACGTCCCCAGTATCATCATACCAGTGACCAAAGCAGTTCCGTATCGGAAAGCGGCATGCAGCCTTTCACTGTTGCCCGCGCCATAGTTAAACCGCATGACAGGCAAACAGCCCTGGATCAAGCCGTTTACCGTCATAACGATCAACTGCTGCACCTTAAAATACGCGCCGAAGAAAGCGATTGCCGTATCGGAATACGCCACCAGAAACAGATTGACGAACGTCACCATAAACGAACTGAGGGCATTCATTATGAAAGACGGCAGTCCAAGGGCGAAAATGCGGCCGATCAGCCGCTTTTGCAAACGAAATCCTTTGATCTTTATCCGCACTTTCTGTTTTTTGCCCAGCAGCAAGACAAATGCCAAAATCATGGACAGCAAATAGCCTGCAACAGTAGCCACCGCAGAGCCACGGATTCCCATAGTGGGGAAAATGCCAACACCAAAAATCAGAATGGGATTGAGCGCAAAATTGACCACCACGCCCGCAATCTGGAACCACATGGGAGCGACCATATTTCCGGTGGCCTGTATCATCTTCTGGATGGCGATATGCACCATATTGGGAATTTGCATGAACGAACATACGCTCATATAGGCAATGCTCAACTGATAAATTTCTTCATTATTGGTGAATGCCCGAAAGTAGGGTTTCATAATCAGCAATGACAGAAGATTGAGCAAAGCCCCAATTCCAAAGGCCAGTAACAATCCGTGTGTAACGGTGGTATTTGCTTCATCCTGCTTTTTCTGTCCAAGATACCCCGCAATCAGTACATTCACGCCGACACCAATCCAGATAGACGCCGCATTCATCAGTGTTGTAATCGGGAATGACAGAGAAACAGCCGTCAGCGCATTCTCACTCAGCCGCGCTACAAACGCGCTGTCTATCAGGTTATAGGAATATTGCAGGAACATGGAGATCAGCGGCGGTATCGACATTTGCCAAATGAGCTTTCCAACGGGCGCAACTGCCATTTTATTACTGGTCTGCATACTTTCCCTCCTCTCCACAAAGTGTCCGGCGCAAAAAAATTGCGCCGGACAGAAGGTTATTAAATCCGAACAATATAGTTTTGTTTGCGTGCTGCGGGCTGACCGGCTTCCTTAGCTGGATAACCCAATGCAATCGCTCCGACGCCACGCAAGGTTTCCGGCAGCTTCCACTCCCGCAGGAGAGCCTTACCGCTTTCACTGTCGAAAATCTCACGTTCCCGATGTACCCATACGGTTCCCAGCCCAAGAGCATGGGCGGCGAGCATCATATTTTCAAGGACGCAGCTTCCATCCTCTACAAAGGTGTTTGTGGAGCCATCTGCCAGAACCAAAATCACGACAGGCGCGCCATAATAAGGGTCTGTATTGTTCCCCATCACTTCTGCGTTTAACCTGGCGATTTCCTGCCGGTATTTGGGGTCTGTGATTGCAATGATGGTAGGGGATTGACGTCCTCCGCCGGTAGGTGCATAAGTCCCGGCTTCCAGTACAGCGTCCAACGCCTCGGAAGGGACAGGTTGCGGTTTGTAAGCCCGTACACTACGGCGCGTCTTGATCAGAGATAAGAAGTTGTTTTCCATAAAAAATCATCCTCCATTCTGTCAACATTTCCGAGATGCAGGCAACAAAAAAGCCACACAACTATCATAAGACAGTTGTGTGGCAAAAAGATGACCGAATCCGGAAAAGTCCACTCAAATTTTACGTCCATTATTATAGCGATCTTTCAGGAGACTGTCAAGCATCAATCATTACGGAATTGTGGCGGCTGTCTGTTGTTTTTTTGTGTTACTTTATGGCACATGAGCATTTGCTCAAGGAACATACTTACCTACATGTAGCAAGCGGCGATACTCCTATTCTGGAATATCGCCGCTTGCGTTCTTACTATATCGAAACTTGTCACATCAAGGTTCTTTCAAAAATGGTGTAGCAGTGGTGTAGTAAGCGCCCTTCTGCTCCAAAGAACCACTGATTTTACAGGCTTTTTCAGGACTTTTCGAGATATTGCCGTGGCAGATAAATAGTATTTTGATCATGGACACGAAACTCCCTTCTATGCCAAAATATGCCGATTTAATGCGGTTTTGCAAGCTCCACACGTCCACAGAAAACAGGACAAAATTTTGCAAAAAACGGCTGATTCTTCAGCCAGGCATTGCCATTTTTCTCACCCCGGTATGATCCTTCCTTGCCTTTGATTTCAGGCTCATAGACAGGAGCATAATGGCACAGAAAATTGGAATGGGCAGGCCGGGGTATTATTTTGTCCTTCGGGAAAACTCCCTTACCCAGAAGGAAGCGGTCTGGGCGGTAGGAACGAATTTTCCTTCGGCGAACCCCGTGGAAAGAGCCCGCCGGGCGACCTGGCGGCGGTCTCGTTTCAATTCTTCATAAAAATTTTCCCGAGTTTCCTTTTGCCACTTTACAGGCGTCAGAAAGCATAGCCTTTACGGCAGGAGCCACCTGGGCCTGTTTTTTCCGGAAGGCTCCCAGGAGTTCCTGGCCGGACAGTCCCTGTGCTATCAGGTCCGCCAGGATGGATTCCGCCAGTTCTCCGCCCTGATTGGCTGCAATGGGACGGATAATGATGGCGTCCCGGGTCAGGAGGCATTCTGCCTCTTTTCCAAACCCCACCTGGGCATAATATTTTTGAGGAATGGTAAATTGACTTGGAAAAGACAAGCACAACGAAGACGGCGTCTGTATCGATGGCCATGCCCCTGGAATCCCTGCGCATGGAAACGCAAGGATAAAAAACACGGGACCTGCATCGTCAAAGATGACCTGGCGCCGGTCTTGGAACGGGTGAAAGCGGCGGATGCCGTCATTTTTGGTTCCCCCATTTATTTCATGAACCTGACAGCCCAGATGCAGGCCTTTCTGGAACGGTTCTTTTTCTCACAGTACATTTACAGTCGTGAAATTCCCTCCGTGCTGGGAAAGAAAATGCCCTCCGCGTTTCTCTATACCATGAACGCCACGGAAGAACAAATGGAACAGTTCCATCTAAAGGAAAGTCTGGCCACCTATGAATGGGCTGCCGCAAGCAAAAAGGCCTGCCCGGCCTGTTTTTTCTTGTTCATGCGCTTCCCCTCCTTCCCGTCCATTGTACTCCACTCTCCTGATTTCTTCCAGTCAGTCAAAAAAACAAGGGACATTGCTTCTGCAACATCCCTTGGCCAAACATGTTCACTACGGTTCGATGGGGCCGATTTCGATTTCGTCGATTTTTCCCTTTTCGATTTCAAAGATCAGACCCACGCCGGGCAGACCCTCCGCCCTGTAGATGGATTTATCCCCACGGACCATGTCCGGCTTTCCGTAGGTCCCCTCCAGGAGGGAAGCGTCCATTCCCACGTGGATTCCTTCCGGAGTTGCCCAGCCGTTGTTGGCAGACACTTCCATATGATAGACGGCTCCTTCCGCCAGATGGATGGAGACCCCATCCCCATATTCGTATTCCACCACCGATCCCGATGGATGGGAAGCAGAATATTCCCGTTCTGTTTCTGTTGGAGCACCGTATATCTGCCGGATATAGGAGCCCTCACTGCCAATTCCGATGCCGCCCAGGTACAGGGATTTCTGAGGTACCGATGCCAATGCGGCCGAAGCAGCCAGCGTCAAAAGTGTGGTGAGACCCACAATTGTCCATTTTTTCATTAGGTCCATCCTCCTTGTTTTAAGAATTATTATTTATTTAGATTTTATCATAATTATGTGGGAAATTACAACCTTTTTTATGACACTTGTGTCCCCCGCGACGGAGACGACAAACAGGAGTCTCCCAGTCCTGTGGAAAAGGGGGGAAAATTGTGTCCCCCTGAAAGGGGGAAAGGACCCGCTTGCGGGTAGGGGGTTCGCACGCCTCTCTGCCCATGTACACTTTTTGGGTCAGAAAAGCCCGCATTTCTCCATCATCCACGAAATAGATATCGCCCATATAGGCCAGTTCACCGGTGGTCTGGTAGAAATAAAGGAAGATGAGACATCTTGACAAGCAAGTCTATTCTCTTCGTCACAGCCGTCGCAGGAAGGACAATAACCCGCCGGGCGACCGGGGACCGTTCTTCCCGTACGGGCAGACCCTACGGAATCGTGCAGTACGTGGGTTGCGCAGGGATGCCCCATCAGGGGCGTCCGTTTCCAGGTCTGTAAGCGGAAATGTCACATCATTTTCACAGCCCCTTTCTGAATATAGATGCTGTTGTACTTCCGTATGCTATACTGGAAACATAGAAAGGATGATGCAGATTGAGTAACAAAAGATGAAGAACAGAAGAAACTCGCATGGGAAAGAATGGCTCCTCCTGTCAAAGGAAAGTACAAGACATGGGATAATCCCACATTGGAAATCATATACATCGAAAACGCTCAACTCAAATTTGAGAAGGGTTACAATGATACCGAGAAGGTTCTTTGATTTGCAAGCCGCTGCATGGACTTCATGTGGCGGCTTTTTCATAATGACAACAGCCTATTTTCTGCAGGGCTGCACTATAACACATTATCTAAGATGCATAGTTCTGATTGACTTTTTTGATACGTACAAGGCGGCAAAAGGATATACAAACTTTACCACAAAGAGTGTATAATAAAGTAAAATGTTATCTACATCCCGCACGCTTTGGGACACGACCGGGCAAGATGGGATAGGGAGGCTATTATGAAAAAAACAAACGATCCCATGCCTGCCATGCAGGCCTTTTATCGGGCAGCCCGGGAGGAACTGGAACGGGAATGGGACGCTAGGAGAAGCTTGAAATCCTGTCCGGTTTTCTTCAATATTACCAATTTCCGCCTTTACAATGCGTCTTGCGGCATCGACCAGGGAGATCATTGCCTGCAGCAGATTGCCGAGATCCTCCAGAAAAATTTTCCAGGCCGGCTCCTGACTCATCTGGGCGCCGATCACTTCGCCGTCCTGGCGGATACAGCGGATGTAACCACGCGCATCGAGGCAGCCTGTCATGACGTAAAGGACCTGATTGCCAATCCTAACATTGAAATGAAGGCGGGCATCCGTTATCTCAGTGAACGCCCGGATACGGAAGCCTTGACGCTGGCCTTCGACAATGACGCCGCTCTGGCCTGCAAATCCATCACCAAAGATTCGACTCGTCATTATGCCATCTATACCAGGGAAATGGGACGCCTCCGCGAGCTGCAGAACTACGTGCGTGAAAACCTCAACAAGGCCCTTGAAAACCATCACATCAAAGTGTATTGCCAGCCCATTGTCCGTTCTCTGAACGGTAAAGTATGCAGTTTCGAAGCCCTGGCCCGCTGGGATTCTCCGGAATACGGTCTGCTCTCGCCGGCCCTATTCATCCCTACGCTGGAAGAGTTCCGCCTCATCGACCGGCTGGACCGCTATGTCGCAGACCAGATGGCTCAATTTCTCCACAATCAGATGAAACGAGGCCAACAGACCCTGCCCGTGTCCCTCAACTTTTCCCGCCTCGATTTCCAGCTCATGGACCCGGCACAGATGCTGGAAGAAACCTTGTCTCGATACCAGTTGCCCCGAGATTTTCTTTGCCCAGAAGTCACGGAAAATGCCCTGGTCCTTCAGGATGAATCCATCCGCCAGGGACTGCGCCGTTTCTGGGAAGACGGTTTCGAAGTCTGGCTCGACGATTTCGGCAGCGGCTATTCCTCGCTGAACGTACTGAAAGATTATCGCTTCCACACGCTGAAACTGGACATGGCCTTTCTCCATCCCTTCACCAAGGAAAGCCGCATCATCCTGACGTCCATCGTCTGCATGGCCAAGGAGCTGGGCATCCATACCCTGGCCGAAGGGGTAGAAACGAAAGAGCAGGCCGATTTTCTCCGGGATATCGGCTGTGAAAAACTCCAGGGCTATTATTTCGGAAAGCCCTTGCCCCTCGAGGAGTGCCTGCCCTTCTGCCAGGACCGGGATCTGTCCTTCGAGTCCCTCCAGGAAGCGGTGCTGCTGAACCGGGCCGGACTCATCGACGTGAGCCAGTCATCGCCCGTAGCCATCGTAGCGGATGATTCGCAGAACGTCCAGTTCTTGCAGATCAACGACGCCTACCTCAAGTCGCTCCAGAGCATAGGGACCAAAAACGTGACGGACAGCAACCTGTTCCTGCGCTCCCGCAACTTCCCGATGCACCAGAAATTCCGTCACTTTGCCGACAAAGCCCGGAAAAGCGGCCAGACCGAAACCATGACCTATGTGGACAATAGCCAATACATGCGGGTCAACCTCAAGACGGTAGCCCAGGCCGGCCATCTCTGCATCCACCGGGCAGAGCTCTACAACATCAGTCTGGACGAAGCTGCCCGGGACAAACAATCGCGCCGCCTCGACAATGTCCTCCGGAACATCATCCTGACCTACGAAGGCATCTGGTATCTCGATATGGAACGCCGAGTATTAGAAGTCATCGAACCCTTGACGTCGGACCAGCAGGTAGATGAAACGAATCCGGACATTGACGGCACGTTCCACCACTTTGCAGAATACTTCGTCCATCCCAAAGACCGGGAACGGTTCCTTCATTTCATGGATCCGGAACAGTTCTATCGACAGGCGGCTGCCTCGCAAAGCGCCATAATTACCGAACCGTTCCGCATCCTCCGCTCCAACGGCAATTTCGACTGGCTCATCATCATCGGCATGGTCCTGCCCAAATCCCCCAGCCGGGACATCCTCTTTTTCATTACCAAACCACCCATTAACGACCAGAAAAAGCTGCGTCCCATCCTCTTTGAAATGCTCCGCAGCTACGGCGTCACAGCCGAAGCCTTTGCCACGGACACAGCCAATACGTCCCAGGCGCTCTGGCAGGCCTTTCTCCAACACAGCCGGGAAAAAGTCATCTGGAAAGACCGGTCCCACCGCATCTGCGGAGCCAGCCAGGCCTTTGTGGAATGGCTAGGCATCCCGGAAAAAGAACTACTCGGCAAAACAACCCAGGAGCTGGGCTTCTGCGTAGATTGCCAAGCCGACGACGAAACGGACGAAAAAGCCATGTGCAGCGGCCAGGTAGTATCCGACTGTTTCCTCCATTTCGTCGTAAAACAACAGCTCCATCTAGTACAAGCCGACAAATTCCCAATCTATCAGAATGACAAAATGACGGGCGTCGTCCTCTGCTTCCACGATGTAGAAGACAACCATCACCCACTGATAAACGAGGTACATACAGCCGTTACCGATGAAGAAACAGGCTTCCTCAACTACCGGGGCATGGTCATGGCGGGTCTGCGCTACGCCGACACATACCGCTTGCACGGAGACGATTACACGGCCGCCCTCATCGATGTACCCGAATTCGACGCTATCGGCCTCGGCCTGACCTATGGGCCAGAATTTCGCCAGCACCTGCTCCAGAAAATCACCGCTATCCTCAAGGAATATCTTCCACCGTCCCTTACGATTTCCCATATCGGAAGCTGCTGTTTCCTGTTGTTCCAGAAATCGGCTCATATCGCACAGCTCCAGCAGGCCCATATCCAGATATCCAACGCTATCCACGCCATCCAGCAGGTGGACGGCTTCCCTTGCACCCTTTACATGCATTACGCCATTGTACGGGGTTCAGAAGCCCGCAGCCTGGACAGTCTCCTTCAACTCTTGATCAAGCGCATGCACGAATCGGAAGAAGCCCAGTATGGCCAGGCCCTTTACACCAGTGACCGCTTCATCTTCGACCGGGCCGCCTTCGACCACTCCGACTTGGGTGCTGTCGTCTCCGATCCGGAAACATATGAGCTGCTGTACTGCAACCCAGCCATGCGCAAGCGCAGTGGAATCCCCTTGGACACACCGCTGGAAGGCATGAAATGCTACGAAATACTGGCCGGCCTGTCAGCCCCCTGTCCAGACTGCTGCCACACCCAGCTCAGCCGCGACCGCTTTATATCACGGGTCTTCCATAATCCCGTAGCTGGCATGGATTTTCTTCTCCGGGACATCCTCATCCCCTGGCACGGCAAAAACTGCCACTTCTGCACCTGTCTGAATCTGGACGAATACCTGACCAAAGATACTCGTTTCAACCAAATGCTCTTCTTTGAAGCATCCGTAAACGACGCCATCCGCTTGGGCATGTACGAAACGGATCCCGTCCGTGGCATCCGTCAGATGATGAGCCGCATCGGCCGTCAGTTGGAAGCCGACCGCATCATACTTGCCGAAGAAAAGGGCGATAACGTAACTTTTACTTACACCTGGGAAGCTGATGGCATCCTGCCCTTGGGCGAGGATTTCCAGCCTATTTCCCGGGTAGAACTGCGACACATATTCGACCACTTCTCCCAAAGAAATAGCTTTACCATTTCCGACATGTCCGCTTATTGGCAGGAACATCCGAATCTGGCCCCTCACATCCCGGGCATCCAGCGCGTCGCTCTGGCCCGGCTGATGCTGGACGGCCAGCCTTATGGTTTCATCACCGTCATCAACCCGTCACCGGAAAAACTGCACCAAGCCGAAGAGCTCCTCACGGCTTTGACCCGCTTCTTTACCATCCTGCTCCGGAATCGGGACATGATGCAGCGCCTGGACCGGCTGAGCAAATCGGATCAGCTGACGGGGCTCCTGAACCGCCGGGGTTTCAAAGACTGTCTGGCCTCTCTGCCGGAAGGGCGGCGCTTCGCCTTCATCTTCGGCGATTTGAACGAACTCAAGGAAACCAACGATACCTTGGGACACGAAGCCGGAGACCAGCTGCTCTGTGCAGCGGCTCAGATTTGTCTCCACGTCGGACACGAAGGATTTATTTTTCGCATGGGCGGCGATGAATTCCTCATGATAGAAGAAATCCAGCAACCCCAAGAAACCCAGGTCTTGCTAAAAAACTGGAAGAACACTTCCAAGCAGGTCACATCAGTATTGCCTTGGGCGTCACTACGACAGAAACACCTATCGAAGACATCGACGCCGTCCTCACCCAGGCCGACATCCTGATGTACCGCCAAAAACTCCAGCAACACCGGGTAAATCCGGACGCCTGATGAAGCCCTTGAAAGAGATTCCGGCTTTCCCAAGTTCCGCACATTTTCCAATTTGAGTCCGCCCTCCATCAACAAAAAGAGCTTGTGCACGTAATAGCGCACAAGCTCTTTTTGAGATTTTTCTGCAAACGAGGTACTTAGAAGGAGAATACGAATTCAGCTATCGTCTGTTCTTCCGGATCATCGGCATGGGTCTTATTCGTCTTCCATTTAGAGCCAAAGCTCTGGTAGACGTTGAATAAGGTATTCTTAGCTACGACATAGCTGCCGCCGACGCCCCGGTCTTGATATTGTTCAAGGCATCGCTGTCAAAGCGTCAGCTATTCGTCGAACCACCGAGATAAGCCCCATCTTCGACATTGAGGTATTCGACCCAAGCGCTCCAGGTACCCGGCTGAGATTTTACAGCTTTGCCATATGTCAGCTGAGCAGCCCACCAGTTGGCACTGTCATCGTTATCGAGGGTCTTAAAATCTAGTTCTTCACTCTGCCGCAGGCATTGTAATTTCAATTCAATCTATTTCTTCCAAAAAGCCTCTGCGTTGGCGATGTTCTGACGAATCGTCGCGCAGCAGGCTTTAAATTTTTTCAGTTCGTCGTCAGGCAAGTTGTATTCGATGACTTCTTCGATGCTATTGTCGCCACCACCCCAACGAAGTCCTTGGGCTGTCAGCCACTCTTTGAAAGCCCCTTTTTTCGTTTCTCTTCATCATCCATCGTGACATTCGGAGCCAAAAAATTTCAGGTCTGGTCGCCTGCCACAGGCGTCACAGCCGCCCACTTTTCCGGTGTCCCGTCGTCTTCGAGAAGTGAAAGAATCGATTTGATGTCAATCATTGCTAAGCCCCCTGTTCACGTTTGCGAAAAGATGTGCGCAGCCAGCTCCAGAGTGGCTGCAAGTAAAGGTAGACGGCAGCGGCAATGCCCCAGGATGAGGCACCGAGGGCCGCCAGGGGTACGGCAGCAGCAACACTCCAGGGCACGAGGGCCGCGAGTACGATGGTCGTGTCTTCCAGGGCCAAGGCCATTTCCTCTTTGTCGTCATAAAGCGACTGGCAGAGCTCCTGCACCATGATGGACGACAAGGTCTGGTTGCAGGCAATGGCGACGGAAGCGAGGGACACGACAATCGTACAGCCAAAGGCCGTAATCATGCGGGCCAGACGGCGGATGCCGCCCTTGATGCCGTCGAGGAGGTCCGTCTTTTCAAAAATCCCGGCGTAGGAACAAGAAAGGGCAACGAGCACGGCCGGCTGGGCCATGGATAAGAGACCGCCGCCGTTGAGCATCTTAGAAAGTGCCGGGTCCGCCGTTTCATAGCCTGTGAGCAGCATGGGCAGCAGCGTCCGCCAATCCATGTCCTGCAAAAACAGGCAAAGCCCCAAGGCAGCGGCGATACTGACGAGCATCGTCTTCCAGACGGCGATGCGCAGCAGGGACATGACGATGACGACAACAGCCGGCAGCAGCACGAGCCAGGTGAAGACGAAGTCCTCCTGGAATCTGTCAAGGACACTGAGATCGACCGCACCTGAGGCAGTATAAAAACCAGCAGCCCCGTAAAAAAGGCACGAAAGCAGGACGGGCACGGCCGCCCGGACCGCCATGCGCCGCAGATTCGCAAAGAGGTCCGTCTTGGTAATCGCAGCGACGACGAGGGCACTGGTCGACAGAGGTGAACAGCGGTCGCCGACATAAATGCCGCTGAGGACGGCACCGCTTAAAAGGACGGGACTGCAGTCCATGACATTGCCAATAGACATGCAGATGACGCCCATCGTTGCCACGGTTCCAAAGGACGTGCCGATAAGGATGGAAAGCATGGCGTTCAGGAGGAAAGTCAGCAGTAAAAAGGCATGGGGTGAAATGATTTGTCCCGCTTCATAGACTAAGAACGGGATGGTGCCGCTCGCCCGCCAGGTGGCGGTAATCAGGCCGATGAGACCGAAGACCATGAGCACCATGCGGATCGTCCAGATGCCCTGCCACGACAGGCCGAGGAGCTCGCGGACGGACAAACGGCAGTAACGGCCATAGGTAAAAAAGACGACGTAGCCAAAAGCCAGGGCATAGAGCACCGAAAGATGACAGACCAGGCAGAACAACAGCCCGGCCGCAAACAGTCCTAAGGGAAGAAAATTCATGGCAGTTTTCTCCTTCCAGAAGTCCTTAAGAGATAAGCAGCATGACTGCCGGGACGACGATGACGAAGAGCAGCGTGCCGATGGTGACTAAGTTGGCCGCATAGGTGACGTCGCCCTTGCCCTGGGTCGCCAGAATCGGCAGGACAGCGATGGTCGGCACGGCGCTCTGGACGATAAAGGTCTGGCTAGCAATGGCCGGCAGGACGCCGCCAAGGCCGGCGGCGATTCCGAAGACGGCAGCGGTCAGGGCCGGGCTGAGGACGAATTTGACGAGCATGACCACGACCGTATCCTTATCGAAGCGGATGCTGGCAAGGCCGGCGACGGAGAGGCTGATGCCGATATAAATGAGTGACAGGCCGGTCACCATATTGCCGAGATAGTTCAGCGTCGCAAAGAGGGGCTTAGGAATCGAAATGCCGAAGAAGAGGACGAGAAAGGCGGCGACACAGCCAACCAGTGGCGCCTGAAGCAGGCATTTTGGCTGGAAGCGGGCCCCGCCGGCCGCAGCGTCAGGCTTACTCGGGTCGTTGAGTACCAACGTGGCGCCGACAGTCCAAATAGAAAGCAGGCTCAGTACATAGAAGACGAGGAAATACGTAATGGACTGGTCGCCGAACAACGCCGCATTTAAAGGCATGCCGATGAAAAGGCTGTTCGTATTGACGATGCCGTTGATGAAGCTGCCCCGGCGGCCGTGCGAGACACGGCAGACTTTTACCAGAACGAAGCTGATGAGATAGAGAACGGCCAGTATCACCGCCCCGGAAATAAGAGGCCCGGTCAGGCTGCCCAGTTGGGAAAGGTCGAGGGTCTTGACTACCGAAACGAAGATGGACGACGGCAGGGCGATGTTCATGACTAAAAAGGCGAGGTTCTTGTTTAAACCGTCATCGATGAATTTTTTCTCACGCAGAAAATAGCCCAGGACCATCAGCAATATAATAGGCAGGATGTCTTCAATGATTTCCAGTAACAGCATTTCTTATCTCCCCTCGTGGTCAGAATCAGGTGCCGCATACCGCGTTAAGAAGCGGGGCGGCACTTTTTTTGTCAGCCAGACGCCGTTGACGGAACGGTAGAAAGTGAAGCCTTCTTTTACCATTTTACCGCTGGCGACGGTGTAGATGACGGGTTTGCCGTGGCGCTGGCCGACCTTTCGGGCCGTCACGGCATCGCCCGAAAGGTGGACGTAGAGGCGGCTCTTGGGCAGCAGGCCCTGGCGCTCGATAGAGGCCGTGTATTTCTCGCCCGTACCGTGATAGAGGATGGGCGGCGGCGTGACCACGGGCAGCTCGACGTCGACGGGAATGGAATGGCCCTGATTGGCCCGGATCTTCGTCTTCTCGTCATTGAAGGAATAGCGCTGCTTGTTGTCTGTGCGCACGATTGCTTCCAAGATTTCTTTATTGATAGGATACTTCCTGCTGACGCCGGCCAGCAGTTCTTCCACATCGGCCCAGCCGTGCCGGTCCAAAGTCACGCCGGCCACCCAGGGCTTATGGCGCAGGATGAGGCTGAGGTAGCGGCTGATACGCGTTAAATCCATGATGATCACCTTTTCTTTTATAAAAAACTCCGTACCTGATAAACTAATATCTTTTCTTTTTCGTCGTCACCGTCAAAGAGATCGCGGCAGTCGATGGGCTCTTCGGCGATGAGGCGCAGGTGCTGGTTGAGGAAGTGCTCCGTATCTTCATAGGGATAGTAGAAAAAGAGGCGCAGCGGCCGCGGTTTGCGTTCGAGAGAGTCGAAGATTTTCCCGAGGACCCGCTTCAGCGTGTGCAGGGCGAAAGGATTGAAGAAAAAGCAGCAGTCTGCTTCATCGGGGATCTCATAGGCCGCCGCATCGGCCAGGACGAAGGAGACGCGCTGCCGTGCCGCCGGGCTCTTGGCGTTGAGCATTGCTTTCTGCCAGAGCCGTTCGTCGTATTCGATGCCGAGAGAATGGCAGCCCGTCTGGTAAGCCAGGAAAATACTCACCCTCCCCTTGCCGCTGCCGTAATCGATGAGGGTATTCTTTTTGCGGATCAGGCCGCTGTTGGCCAACCGTTCAAGGACGCAGTAATCCGTCGGTTCGTAGGGATGGTGTTCCCCATCCGAATGACTGTCATCGCGCCCAGAAGTCTTAATCCCCAGCAGCTCTTCCCATTCCTGTTCACGTGTCGCCATAATGCACTCCTTTCTATTAATGTTGAAATACAATAATTCTATCATATACCGCTCACGGCAAAATAACAACTGCGTCGTTCGTTTGTCGTTCATCGTAGTTCGTTCCCTTTTCTCTAAAAGTTTGTAGTAGAATATTTAAAACCAACATACTGGTCTCGCCTGCCATGCTATACTGATTCCAGAAAGACGAAGAAACCAATAAAAAACGCCTATGATGACAATGTCATGAATAGGCAAAAGAAAGGGGCAAAACCTTATGAAAAATATAGAATGGAAAGATAAAGTGGCAAGTTTTAAAAAAATCGATGTACGAGACGTTGCAGGTAATTTCCTCGACGGGCTGAAAAAACAGGCAGCCAAACTTCCTGTTGGCGAAGGGATAGAAGTCATCCAAACCTTTGAACCCATTCCCCTTTATGAAATCATGGACATGCTGGGCTATGTGCACGATACGGAGAAAACAGCAGAACATGAATATCACGCTTATTTCTACCGGATAGAAGAAAAAGGGAACGTAGAAGAGGCTCCGGAACGGCCGGCAGTCATCACCAATTATCCCATGATCGATGAAAAACTGGGCGAACTGGCTGTAGAATTTTGGGATATGACCTGGAAAAGTGAAAAACGCTATCTCGATTATAACATCCGGCTCCTCCTTTCGCTGGCCAATGCCGTCGGGGCCGGACGGATGCGCCAGGCCATGCGGGAACTGCTGAAAGCCTATGCCAACGGCCTGGACTCCAGAGCCCTGGACGACGTATTCGAGCAGCTGGCCTGGAACATGGGCATCGGCTTCTTCAGTTCCGAAATCGCCCCGTCCCCCTTGTTCCATGCGTATAAAGTGATTAAACAGATGGAAAAACAGGGAAAAGAAAGAACCGAAATCAACCAGATGCTAAGAGAAAAATTCTCCGATAAAAAAGGAGGATGCATGTAAAAAAACAGGGCTTGTCACACGACGACAAGCCCTGTTTTTATTACGCTTCTCAACGATAGAATTCAGGCCGGCGAAGGTAACATCTCCTTCCTGGCCAACACGGTTGCACATGGCGATGGAGACATTGTTCTGATAGGCCTGGACCCGAATTTCCCATTCAAAGAGGTCTAGCGGTTCTGTGCAATCCGCATCAACCTCGCTCCTTTCACTCTGCCCGTTTCACACAAATTTTCTTACCACAAAAAGAAATACCATATTTCCAAACTTTCTGGATTCCCTTTTTCCGAAAAGCAGCCGCATATTGTTTATTTTCTATTTGTTCTAAAGCCTGTACCGCCTTAGATTCAAGCTCACGGTCCTCAGCCGCCACTTTAAATTCCAATACGACGCCAGACCGCTGATGATTTCTAGGAAATAGCGCTAAATCAAAACGGCCATATTCACTCTCTTGGTTAGAAACGACCTCATAATCATTGATAAATAAGGCCGTCATCCCTAATAAAAATCCATGATAAAAGCTCTCCTTGTGAGCTGCGTCATAGGTACTCACAAAATAAGTAATATACTGTTCCAATATTGCTGAGAACTTTTCCGTTTTGCCATTTACCAGAGCCTGAATCATTTGTGTTAATCTTCCTACAGACAGATTCATGCGATAGCGATTGATAATCTCGAAGCGATAGACATCCTGGATTTCCCGGTTCGGAATCACTAATTCGCACCAATAACCTCCCAAAGCTTTTTCACAAGACAGCGGCGTCAAATACCCTGTTGTAAGCAGCATCGTATACAGCGCATCTTCATCATTACCGATTTCATCATAAATAATGCCCTCCCGAATCATAGCCGCAACGCTGTCTCCACGTAAAAGTGAAAGTAAATCCTGTTGTTTTTCGTCAGACAGCGACAGCATCAACTGATTTAAAATCGAGTTTCCCGATGTATTAATCCAATAATCGTCTAATGTTTTTTGATCAAAAAAGTTAATGACAGACCATGGATTATAAATATCTTGATTGCCAAAATGATAACCGTCGTACCAAGTCTGAATATCCGGCAGAAACGCTTCCATATCCAAGTCCTGTGCCATTTTTCGTATCTCATCGGAAGTAAATCCCATGACATCAGCATACATCCGAGTCAGGACAGAACATACCTTTAAATTATTGAGGCCGCTGAAAATACTTTCCTTAGCAATGCGTAATACTCCTGTCAATGCAGCAAAAGACAAAGATGTATTGCTTTTCAAAGCGTTGTTGAACCAAATCCGGAAATAAGAAATCGCTTTATCATAAAATCCGTGATCGTAGGCACATTGAATCGGTGCATCATATTCATCAATCAAAATAATCGTCGGCCTGCCATGCTTACGGCGCAAGTAATGGGACAAATATAACAGGCTAACCTGGTAGTCCGCTTCACTTCCCGTCAAATCAAGGATACGCCTATAATACGCCCGTTCGGACGTTTTTAATAGACCACTGTCCAGCAAATAATCATGTCGTTCATATTCTGACTGCATCAATAAACAAAAGGAATCATATAAAGATTTCCAAGCATCATTCTGTACTCCTTTGAGAGTTAAAAAAATGACAGGATACTGGCCGCGGTGATTCATATATTCAGCCCCAGCAGAAGCAATATGAAGCCCTTGAAAGAGCTCTCGGCTTTCCTCTTCTTTTTCAGCCGAAAAGAACCAGTCCAGCATACTCATGGTCAAGGTTTTCCCAAAACGCCGCGGGCGTGTCAATAAGGTCACTTCACCATGACTATCAATCAGGTCCTTAATGAAATCCGTCTTATCGACGAAATAATAGCCTTCGCGAACTTTCTGAAAATCATCTATTCCTACAGGCATACGGTCATTCATCATATTCGCCTCCATCCCACGACATCGTTCTTTATATTTTAACAAAGTTCCGCACATTTTTCCAATTCTGGCCTGTCCTCCCTTCCTCTGACCGTGGCATCGTGGTATGATGAGGGTAATAGGATTACGAAAGGAGTTATCATCATGACTAATACAGAAAAAGAACGACAAAAAGCTATTACGACGGCTGGCAATCCGGCCAAACCGACGGGGGAAGCCGGCCAGCAGATGCTGGCCCGCATGAACGAGAGCCATGCGGCCCTTACGGCTTGGGGCCTGTCCCACTTCCATTGGCACGGCGATGAAGCGGTCTTGGATATCGGCTGCGGCGGTGGGGCCAATCTCCATCGCATGAGCGCCCATATCACGACGGGCCATCTGACCGGGATCGATTATTCGCCGACGTCGGTCCAGACCTCGTGCCAGACGAATGCGGCCGACATAGCCGCTGGAAAAATGACCGTCTGTGAAGGCTCCGTCGAAGCCCTGCCCTTTGCGGACAACACCTTCGATAAGATTACGACCGTCGAAAGCTTCTATTTCTGGCCTAATCCACCAGAAAACCTGAAAGAAGTACGCCGCGTCCTGAAACCAGGTGGCACCTTCCTGCTCATCGCCGAAATCTACAGCCACGACGGCCTCAGCGCTGAAGTCCAGGAAAACATCGAACACTACCACCTCTATAACCCGACACCGGAAACCTTTGAAACCATTTTCCACCGTGCCGGCTTCCCCTCTGTCCAGGTCCACATCGAAAAAGACCACCGCTGGATCTGCGTCGAAGGGCGATAAAGAAAGGACTTGCCGCACGACGACAAGTCCTTTTTTCTATTCACCTTATTTCCAAAAAGCTTCGGCTTTGGCGATGTTGGCGCGAATCGTGGCGCAGCATGCCTTGAAGTCTTTCATTTCCTGTTCCGGCAGATTATATTCCATGACTTCCTCGATGCCGTTGGCGCCGATAACCGACGGGACGCCGCAGAAGATGCCCGTTTCGCCGTATTCGCCATCGAGCGGTGCGCTGGCAGCCATGATTTTCCGTTCATCCCGCAGGACAGCCCGGACCATGGTAGCCGCCGTCATGCTGATGCCGTATTCCGTACAGTGCTTGCCCGAATAGGTGACCCAGCCGGCATAAATCGTTTCATCCTGGACGCGGGCTTTATCGAAGACATAGGCCGGATTCTGTTCCAGTTCTTCCAGGGATTTGCCGCCGAACTTGATGAGCGACCAGGGAACGATCTGGGAATTGCCGTGTTCCCCCATCATGTAGGCCGAGAAGGAATGATGATCCAGGCCCGTCTGCTGGGAAATAGCACTGACCAGACGCGAGCTGTCCAGCCCCGTGCCGGTGCCGAAGACATGCCCTTTCGGAAGACCGCTCTTCTTAGCGATGAGGTCCGTTACGACATCACAAGGATTGGTGATATTGATGATGATGCCCTGGAAGCCGCCGGCCATGACCTTGGGGATATAATCAGCGACCTGGGGCACGGTGAAATGCATTTCGTCGTCGCGATTCCCGGACGCACAAAGCGTAATATCGCCGATAGCATTGACAATGACGTCGCAATCTGCCAATTCTTCATAGCTGGCAATGGTGTAATTGACGCGATGAGGCATAAACATGACCGCATCCATCATATCCTGCCGTTCACTGACCAACTTCTCCGAATTTACATCACATAACTTCACTTCATCAGCAATCCCGAGGACCCCTAAATTAAAAGCCACATGAGCCCCGACATGACCTAAGCCGATGACACCGACAATACGTTTCTTGAACGTCATAGAAAACGCCTCCTGTTCACTATACATATACAAAAAAAGTCTTTTAATATATTATATCAAAAAACGTTCCCCTTTGTCTGTTGTAACGACAATAAAAATGCAATTTCATTTAGCCTCTGCCGTTTTCAAAGCTGCTTTACAATTGGATGGCCTCTGTTCACTAGTCGCAAAATGTGGTTCGCTCGGACTCAGATGCTGCTGCGCAGCAACAAACTCAAAAGAACAACGACGCTTCGGGATACCCTCAGCGCGTAGCGGGCCGCCCAGCCACAGCTGTCCGTTTTGGCAACCGTCCTATGCCTCCCGTTGGTCGGCACCTGTCTGTCCAAAAAGGCTTGGGACGGCCCCTACGCACAAGGCCGTTGGCCGTGTATTTTTGTAGCCAGTAAACAGAGTTCCCATTTATCGCCTGGCTGCGATATCGTAGGGGACGTCCTAAAGGGCGTCCCGCCGTGAATCTTGTGCATATCCGGAATTTATGACAGATAGCAAACGGTCATAATATAATCATGAGTCTGTCGCAGCGTAGCCACATCTGAGTCCGAATATCACAAAAGAAAAAAGGGCCCGCGCATGATGAAACACCATCATGCACGGGCCCTTTAAATCATTCTCGGGAACTATACTTCCCTCTATTCTTTTTCCGTATCGCCTTTAGCTGTAATTTCGAAGGGGATGCGTTGTTCCCCGACAGATTTTTTGATGAAGATGTTGATTCCTGTGGACATACTCATGCCTACGGAATCGCAAAACTTTTCAAATTCTTTTTTCAGCTTGTCATCGATGCGTATACAAATCGTTGTTTGTGCCATGATTCCCCCTTTTATCCATTCAGGCGAGCCAGGATTTCCTGAATCTGTTTCTTCATTTCCTGGTTTTCTTTTTCCAAGGCATCGATTCGTTTATCCTTGGCAGCATCGTCAGCTTTGATAGCCGAGATTTCTGTAGCCTGGTCGTGGATGGTCTGTGCCATTTCAGCCTTGCTGACGCCGTTGTATGCGGAGCCTTTGCCAATCTTGAAGGAGACACCGGCATTGAAGCCCGGGTCGCCGTTGCCAAGAGAAATGCCCATGTTGACCATGGTATTGGCATTCGGCTGGTAAAAGGCGCCGACAGCCGCTGCATTGGCGTTACGGTAATGACCATAACCGACAGCGAAGCTTGCTTTATCAGCCGGGTCGAAATCAAGCGGATGGAGCGCTGCCAAAGCATTGCTGCCGGCTGCCGCTCTGTTGATGTTCGTATCCAGACGGCTATAGGCATTGTTCATGTCGCGGTAAATCTGCTGCGTGTTGGCGGCAGTCAGGCCGTTGACGTAGCCGACGTTAGCCGCACTGTTCGGGTCGTTAGCATCGCTGACAACACCCGTGATTACGCGGCACTTGCCATCCTTACCGCTGATATCGACCTTCGTAGCCGTGCTATTGCCACCAATCTGGATGGTGTCACCTTTAGTATTCGTGTGGATGAGGTCGCTCGTCGTCTTGAGACCGGAATCCAGAGCAGACAGGTTCTGGCCGACAGTTTGGCTGCCCTTGATGTAGGAGCCATCCGTCGTGACATGGACTTCATTGTAGAACGTATCACCGGAAATCAGGTTGCCATCGCCTTCTCTGACAGTACCGTTGTTATTGGCAGAAATCTTATAGGTCTTATTGCCCGTCGTTTCGTCCGTTGCTTCATCCACCTTAATGCGGTCGCCAGCCTTGACCTGGACAGCATCCTTTGACAAGTTCTTGATGATGGTCTTGCCAGTATCCGTAAAGCCTTCACCATTCTTGATCTTGGTAATCTCGTTGGTGTTGTTCGTCACCTTTTCAGTAATGGCGTTGTCAGCCGCTTCACGAGCTTTCTGTTCGTTGTAGAGCTGCTTGCCATTGACGGCATCCGAACTGCCATCGCTCAGAGCACCATCCTTGACGTGGGTGATGGTCGTACCATTTTTACCTGCCAGCGTGATCTTCGTCTTGTTCGTGTTGGCATCATACTTCACGGCACTGTCGGAGAGGTTGCCGATGTTGTTCGTGATGTTCGTGATGGCCGCCTCGCGATCCTGCTTCTCTTTCGAGATAGCATCAGCGTTCGCTTTCACCTGCGTGTCGAGCGTATTAAGGTTCGAGGAGACGCTGGCATCCTTCTTGATGTAGATGCCCTCCTTGTCCATAGAGCCAACCTTGCTATCGAGAGCCGACAGATTTTCGCCGGTGGTCTTGTCTTTCTTCACATAGCTACCATCTTCCGTCGGACGGACTTCATCATAGACAGTCTTGCCGGTTACTAACCGACCATTATCCTTTTCAATCTTGCCGGTACCGATAGCACTGCCCCACTTTTCAACATTAGCTTTCTGGTCTTCTGCCGAAGCAACAGAGCCGTCTGCATTTTTCAGGTTAGCTCCGATATTGGATGCATCGATATTGGCCTTACCTGCCAATGCCTTGTTGGTAGTATCAGCTGCACTATTAACAGCCTCATTGACCATGTTCTGAACATCGCCGATGTTGGCAGCATTGCCTTTGTTCTGGTCTGTAACGGTATATTTGCCATTTGCATCTGTTTCAATGCCACTGCCTACATGGGTAATCTTATTGCCGCTGACATTAACATCGCCGCCGGAAATGGTAGTCGTGCCATCGGTGCCAAGGGTAATCTTAGCGCCGGTGGTCACGTCTTCATCGCCAACTTTAGTAGTCGTCTGATTACTGATGGACGTGATACCCGTCAGATCTTTTGCCAGCTGGACTTTCAGTTTGCCATCCTTCGTGCTGTTGACGCCGATGTTGCCTTCTGTCAGGTCGCCCTTCGCACCGCCGATGACATCGAGAGTGTTGTTCAACTTCTTGGCAATAACAGTACTATCATCGCCCTTGAATTTCAGGCCGTCTTCCATGGTAGCTACCTGATGTTCACCAGCACCATCTTTGTAGACGATACGTGTCAGGCTCGTTCCATCGACACCATTCTTGCCATTGATTCCATCTTTGCCATCTTGTCCAGCTTTGTCATAACCATTTTTGACAGTAATATCGATAGCATTGGTGCCATCCTTGCCGTCAATGCCAATGCCGGACTTACCATCCTGGCCATTGATGCCGATACTGCCAGCAGTACCCGGCTTACCATTTTTTCCATCCTTGCCGTTTACAGCAATCTTTTCAGCAGATACATTCTTATCCATGAGGATGGTGATGTTGCCTTTTTCATCAATTGTCGTGGTCAGGTTGTCAGCCGTGTATTCATGGCCCTCTTTCTTGGCAGTGCCCTGAATCGTCACCTTGCTGCCCAGCTTAGCCGTGTATTCATCCCCAGAGTTAGCCGCGAATTTCAGTCCCTTGCCTGTCAAATCGGACTGAACAGATTTCAGCTGGCTTACGTTGACTGCGTCTGTATCATTGACACCGGCTCTGACATGGATGATACGGCGTTCCTTATCCTTATCACCGATGGAAAGGACACCACGGTTATTATCGCTTTCCAGAAGATCGTTAACTCTTACCTGGCTATCGGAACCTAAAGCTACGGCATTCTTAATCTTTTCATCGTCTGTTTTGATATTACCAATATGCGCTTCCCAACCAATAGCTAAGTTCTGACTGGAAACGGCTGTAGCCTTTGTACCAATAGCAATACTATTATTATGCGCTATTGTACTCGTACCCAATGCTACTGCATTGCCACGAGCCTCGGTATTAACGCCTACAGCCAATGCATCTCTCTGTGCGCTGGCATTATGGCCAATGGCAGTTGCGTTATCACCTTTGTCCAAGATCATTTGAGTATCAGACGAGCCAATAATGACGGCGTTTTTCGTATTTGTCAGAGTATGGTTATCGCCAAAGACAATATTGGACTCATTAGAATACTTTTTGGCATCTTTGTCATCATAGCTGTCGCCGGAAAGTTTATTGTTGGCACCGATGATATAATCATGCTTGCCGTTAATGACCTCATTGTTGAAGCCATCGACATAGTTATACTGTGAAGACTTTTCAGGATCATAATCCTGAATGGCAGTATTGGAAGTATCAGTGGAAGTATCAGTAACCCATTCGCCCTTATCGTTCTTCACCTGATTACCTTTGACGGTATTTCCGACACCGACAACCTGGCTCATATAGGCACTTTCGACGTTATTGCCGCCGCCCATGACCATGACCTGTCCGCCGCTTTCCTTGACGGCATCCTTCATGAGCTTTCTCAATGCTTCTGGATTGTGTCTGTTCATCCAAACTTTTATAGGATCAATCGTTACATCGCGATAGGAGTTGGAAATGGTGTTGCCTGCGCCAATCGCAATAGCTGCATTGGAATCCGTCACATCGTTGACCTGGCCGATAAGGCTGTTGGCCACACCGCTGGTCGTCCCCGACTTGGCAGTACTCTTATTCATATTGCCTGTACCATAGGACACAGCAGCCGTGCCACGAATATCAACACCGAGTAAATATGGGACAGAACCTTCATTGATAACACCTGAATAGGATCCGCCAACCGTAGAAAGAGTGCCATCTGCTTCCGTGCTGAAGCCGGATGCCAAACTGCCCATACCTTTCGCGCCCAGATTATCCGAATTGGTGGCAAGAAGACCTGTCACAGTAGGCAAAGTATTTTGCGTGATGCTGTTTTTGTCATTAACGGAATAATACTTGGTCTTGGCATTGCCGATAGCAGTATTCATCTGCCCTACTGTAGCTGCATCCGTGTCAGCTTCGCCATTTTTCAAATTGGTGATTTTATTGCTGCTGACATTCACATCGCCGCCGCTGATAGTAGTACCGTTGGTGCCCAATTCAATCTTGGCTCCTGTAGTGGTAGTGGCGCTGGTGGGCTGGTTGCTGATGGACGTGATGCCCGTCAGATTTTTTGCCAGCTGAATGGAGAGGCCGCCGGCAGAGGCGACATTGCCCTTTTCATCCGTGGTATTTGCTGTAGCTACTACGCCAATGTTGCCACTAGTCAGCTTGCCGCTATCCGTAACACCGCCTTTGATGCTGAGAGTATTCTTGGCTACATTGGGGTCGAGTTTCGTTTCTACTGTGATATTTTTTGTGTCTCCAGTAAATTTCAGACCATCATCAAGATTAGCGATGTAGTTAGAACTAGATTCAGTATCATAGGCTAAACGGCCCTGATAGTTCGTATCTCCATGCATAGCCCCATGGATGTAGTAATAATTTTTCCCATCCTGCAGATACAGGTAGCCCAGAGGACTATTGACAGTTTTCTTTGAATCATTTGGGTCTGCATAGCTGTCATTGGCAATGCCAAGGACTACACCTCGAGCGTCGCTGTCACTTGTGCCATTATTATAACGGATACTGATGGTAGAACCGTCCAGTTTAGTATGGCTGCCTAATTGATCATAACCATTTTCTTTATCTGTCGTTTTTACAGAGCCGGGATCTTGATAGACGCTCAAGCTGCCGCCTTCACCAGAAACAGCTTGTCCTAAGATTACGTCTTTTTTCAAGCCGATGGTGACGTTGTTGTCTTCTTCTCCTTTGGAGACAGTCAAATTACTGTAATCTTTAGAACCGTTTTTACTATCTTTGGCTGCTGAGAAATCAACGGTATTATTCGTAGCATTTACCGTAGTGGAATTCGTACCACCTGCGGTGAGCTTCCAAGTTCCTTTTTCCGCAGCTACTTTGTTCAGCTGAGCGATGGTGGCAACATCTGTATCAGCGGCACCATCGGCAACGTTGGTAATACGGCGCAGTGTAGAAGTAGTTTTACCATTTTCTATAACTGTACTGCCTACGGATACATAAGAAGCCGGTGCTTTCTGGTTAGTATATAATGCTGCAGTAGTTGAAGCTTTCTCCGTTGCGATAGAACCGGCACCGAGAGCAATATTGTTTTGTTTTGCTGTAGCCATGTAGCCGATAGCAATAGACTGACTTTCTTTATCAGGATTTTTTTCTTTACCAGAAACATTAGAGACATCAGCTTCAGCGCCATAACCAAGGGCCACTGAGCCTGTTCCTGATGTGCATTGGAGTCAGCGCCAATGGATACTACTTTAGAGCTTGCTGTCTTATATACTTTGTTCTCAGCATCGTATTTTGAGCCAATAAAAACACTGTCCTGAGCCGATGGTGCTAAACGATTGCCAATTGTAATCGTACCAGTCCCTGCTTCAGCATGGACGCCAATCGAGATGGCACCTACACCTAGAGCGCCTTGATTTTTAGAAACAAGTCCGCCCTGATGATTTTCAGCATTAGCCGTATCATTGCTTGTATGGTAAACACCAATATACTGCTGCCCTTCGGTGTAATGGTTTTCGTCAGCAGCCTCCGCATTCGCCGGCCCGAACGCGAAGGTGAATGCCCCGAGCGCGAGCAGGACGGACATGGTCAGCGCTGCTTTCTGCTGGCCACCATTGCCGTGCGAGCTCTTAACGTGACTTTTCGCCAGTTCTGAGACGACGACGTAGCAATGTCTGGTTTTGCTGTAAATGACCTTAAATATCTTGTTCATAATTTTGCGCATCCTTTACTTATAATGACTTCACCTTATATACTATGTAAGATTTTTTCGATGCACCGCCTTTCACTATGTTGCATTTTTATGTATTTTATGTGGCTTTTTGTGGTATCATTATAGCACTTATTTTTATTAATAAAAGTCTCAATAAAGCCATTTTACAACTGTATAGACATCGATTTGTTATTATATTTTTATTCGTTTTATTGTAAATAATTAATATTTATTTAGTACTTTGTATTAATAAAATATTACAAAAAATTTTTACAAAAAAAGAGCATTTCATGAAAAGCCTCGGCAGAGGGGCTCATAAAATACTCTCTTTTTGTATATAGGCGGGGCTCAATTCCGCAGGAAATCTGTACAGAAAAAGGACCGTGTATGATGAAACCATCATACACGATCCCGTTAATCTGTTTCTGGCCCGAAATCCCAAAATCCGGTTCCCGTTTCCGAGTCATATTTCCGCCGAATTCGTCCGCCTACGACGGGCCGTAGTTCGATTTCTGCCGTGTACAGAACTTCAATCGACTTGATATGCCCTGCCGCAATGTGATGTTCGCCATCTTTTTTATAAGAAAAAGCCGCGTGGGTGTGATGGAAATAGGTACCCGCATCATCAGTAACGACATTCCCAGTCAGCGAGACTAGTTCCAGCATTCCTTTCAGCTCTTGGACTTCAAAACTGCCCGTTTCCGGGATGAATGTCTGTATTTCTGCCGAACGGCAGCCGCCAATACCTGAAAAAATAGCCGATTCAATCTGTTCTTTCTGACAAATCCCTAAAATCGAACTGATAATCTCATCGCCCCGATCCAGCCGAATATAATAAGTTTCCCCAAATTTCCGATAATCCATTGGTTATACCTCCTTGTAGCACACTGACCTACTGCCATTGTAAAGCCGGCACCAGAAAAGAGTCAAGGCAAGCACCATGGCGGTATTTTGGTAATTGCTCCTAAATCAATTTATTTTGTTTAGCAAGTTCCTTGATGATGGAAAGTGATAATTTGGTATACTTTGCGACTTTGTCTAAATCCACACCATCCTTGAGCATTTCCAAAGCTGATTACAATTTTCCCTTCATCAGACCATCTTCATCTTCATGGTGCGGCGGAGACTCGTGACTTTAGTCATGA
>ULRH01046022.1_pt1 | contig 29507 bp, 31 predicted proteins | sample 1955271 | NCBI WGS metagenome assembly ULRH01 (sample SAMEA4835677, study PRJEB28245) | human gut metagenome | biome: gut microbiome; material: fecal sample | place: Denmark | collected 2008 | reverse complement strand
AAGGGAAAGAAGATATCCAATACTTCTGCTGCGCGCTGCTCCATGCCCGGGAGGCATTTTAAAGGAAAAATAAAAGATCCCGCCGAATCGGGATCACACGAAGAAGCGGCCGAAAAAAACGCCGAGCGCCGCCGCGGCAAGGCCCGCCGCGGTCTCTCCGGCCATGTAGAGGAGGCCCGTCTCCGGCCGCCCCGCGAGGAGAAACTGGAGGCCTTCATTGATGAAAGAAGAAAAGGTGGTGAGCCCTCCGAGAAATCCCGCGATGAGGAACGCGGCGAGGCGCGGATCGGGATATTTCTGGAGGAGCAGCACGGAGAGGAAGCCGATCAGAAAGGAGCCGGACAGATTGACGGCCATGGTGCCGTAGGGCCAGTCCGTCCCCAGATTCTGGGCGAGGAAAAATCCCGTGAGCCACCGGAGGACAGCGCCTGCCGCGCCGCCGGCGGCCACGCAGAGAAGCAGAGAGAGCGAGGGCATGGGGCCTCCTTATTCGTCGAGAATGACGTGAAACGCGGCGGCCGACGTCTGCTGCGCCGTGATGTATCCTTCCCGCGCCATGAGCATGAGCACCACGGCCTGGCGCTTCTTTGCCTCTTCCGGGTGGTCGATGGGGTCATAGGCGGAAGGAGCCTGGGGCAGACCGGCGATCATGGCGCATTCCTGAAGCGTCAGGTCGGCGGGCTCCTTTCCGAAATAGGTGCGGCACGCCGGGCCGACGCCGTACGCGCCGTGGCCGAAATAGATCGTATTCAGGTAGAGCTCAAGGATCTCGTCTTTCGTGTAATTCTGCTCCAGCTGGACGGCAAGGAAGAATTCCCGTATCTTGCGGGACATGGTGCGCTCGCCGGAGAGAAATATATTTTTCACGGTCTGCTGGGAAATGGTGCTGCCCCCTTCGACGGTCTCCCCGGCAGCGGCGTTCACGGCGGCCGCGCGGATGACGCCGATCAGATCGATGGCGCCGTGCTCATAGAAACGGCGGTCTTCCGCGGCGACGACGGCCTGCTTCAGGAGGAGCGGGATGTCATCGCCGGTGACGAAGGCCGAGCGGTCAATGCGGCTCTCCAGGGACTCCCGGAAATTCCAGACTTCCAGAATGGGCGCGAAGACGGAGCCTTCGCCGGCGGGATCCTGCGGCGGCGGGTCTTCCGGAGGCGCCGCCTCTTCGGAAAAGACCGACGGCGCGTCAAAGGAGAGATCGGAGAGGCCCGCGAAGAGCGCGTCGAAAAAAGACGACACCTTGTCGAGGGGAGAGAGCTCGCCCGCCGCGGCCCGTCCGTGAGGCTGCACCGCTTCGCTGCCGGTCCGCCCTTCATAAAATCCCCACGCCGCTCCGAGGAGCAGGAGGAGAAGAAATAATTTTTTCATAGGCACCTCGTTTTGCATGCTGTCTTATTGTAGCACAGCGGAAATTTTCCCGCTTTCTTCGGAAAAGAGACGGAGAATCCGGTTTCTTTTTTCTTTCGCTATTATGGTATAATTAATATAAATACCAATACCGAACAAGAAAGCCCGATTTTATCGGCATTTCCAGCCTTCATGAAACAGAAATACCCCACAATTTACCCCAATAAGGGAAATTGTAGGGTATTTTTTTGCTTAAAACGTATTGCGCCATGGTGGCGAATTTCACCATTTAGCAGGCTTTCCAAATGGGGTAACTTCAGGAACCAATTCTAAGATATCACGTATTGCGTCATGGTGGCGAATTACACTATTTTTCAGGCTTTCCAAATAATACGGATTCTTTCTGTCCCTTTCATATAAAGTTTTAGTAAATGAATTATATGAATCGTATTCCTTGGAAATCATGTTTAGAGCTTTTCCTACTATACTGCCGTATGGATATTGACGAAGTGAAAGATACTTAACATCGTCAGAAGAATAGTAATAATCCACTAAAGGAATTTTTATAGTGCAGTATTCAGTTTGACCGGAAATTTTATCTTCTGTATCATTCGGTATTTCAACGGATATATTTAACTGTTCCCACGTATCGGCAACAACGCGGCAAAAATCGCGGAGCGTGGTTGGCTTTTCTTCCTTTTTCTCTTCTTCACCGTACAAAAGCCATTCAAGGGATACGCCGCCCGCTGCCGCATAGCGTTCCAAATCGTCAATTTTGGGGCTTTTTCGATTTTCTATTTTTGATATGTAAGATTGTTTAGAACTGGCTTTTTTGGGTCTTTTCTGCTTTTTGGTTTCCGCTGTGCCAGTTTGATTTTCCATAAACGCATTTTCTTTTTCGGGGAAAATGACACTAAAAAAATCTTCTTGATTCATATCAAATGATTTTCGGATTTTCTGCATTCGTTTTTTTATTTCTTTGATATCCAATGTACGGACTTCTTTTGCACGTTCCTGCGCCTGCCGTACTTTTTCTTCCTTTTCCATGCCGCGTCCCCTCTTTCTATCAGTAAAAAAATTCCATAATTGGATTAATACATTTTAAATAGGATATATTTCAATTATATATTTATGTTTTAGCCTTATCAACCCATAATGGAATATAAAGAGCTGGACAGCCCTTAGCTGAAAAGTAAAAACACGTATTCCACTATGGAGGGATGAACAATGACGAACGACAACAGACGGATTAATGAGAAAAAATTGCTTTCCGTAAAGGATTTGCAGTGGTATGTGGGACTTGGAAAGAACAGGGCCACAGAATGGGGGCGAAATATCGGAGCAGAAAGAAGAATCGGGAAGAGGGTGTTTTTTGACCGCGAAACCGTTGACCGCGCCATTAATGCGCTTGAAAAGGCATGAAGGGAGGCGCGGAAATATGATTCGCGAAATATTGCAAGAGCGTGGAGCCATTGGCGAGGAAAACGCTATGACTACGGAAACACTCATGGAATTAACAGGACTGCGCCCCCGTGTTATCCGGCGGCGGGTGAAAGATGAACGGCAGAAAATGCGGTTTATCGCTTCTACACGAAAAGGGAAGGGAGGGTATTACATCCCCGCCACGGATGAAGAGAAACGCGTATTTCTGGAAAAGCGGGCCGCTGCCTGCCGCCGGGCGCTTGCGGTGCTGCACAATTTGAAGAAAGCGGCAGAAACAGAAAGCGGCGGCGCGGGGCTGTTTGATGAAGAGGCCGGGCAATGAGCAGAAAGGCGTTGCCGTCATGGCTGAATATACCCGGAAGGAAAGGATTTGTTATGTTCGCAAATTCCATGGCCAGACACCCCGCGTTTATATCCATGTCTGCCGCCGCCCGCTGCCTGTATACGCAATATTGCATGTCTGCGCCTCACGATAAAACCAGAAGCGTGGATATAGAAGAACTGGGAGGATTCAAGATTGAGGCCAGCAAGTGGAAGGGAAGGGCTTTCTATATGACGTGGAAGAGCGTGGAACCTCTTAATATCGGGTGTGAACGGACGTTTCGGAGCGCGGTTAGGGAGTTGCTGGAACACGGATTTATTACGCTTTTGTTTCGCGGAAAAAGGGGGAAGAAAAATGTATATGCGTTGTCTGACCGTTGGTGGAAAGAGCAGAAATAAGCCGCCCAACAGGGATACGCTTTTGACAGGAAATACACGCGCTGCAATTTTTGACCAATGCACGAAATACCGTAAAGCAGTGCACGAAATGCAGTAAAGGCACGGTATTTCATGCATACAGGCTGGCAAAAGCACGGTATTTCATGCATGTAGGAAAAGCCGGATTTTCCCCGTATTTATCGAGGGTTCCGGCTGTTTCCTGTATGGTTGCCAATACATGCACGAAATGCAGCCATTATATATATATATAGCCATATGCCCCGTAAGGGGCGGAGAGTTAATGGAGGTATTTTCATGAATACTGAAAATCTGATTCCACTCAATCAAAGAACAAAGGACGAACAAAGGGCGATTCAAAAAGCGGGCGGGAAAAAGAGCGGTGAAGTGCGAAGACGGCGGGCGGATGTTCGTAAAGTGGCGGAGCAGTTTCTATATATGTCTGCCGACGGCAGGCCGTTGACCGATATTGAAGAAATCGGGAGTTTTGCGGAAGCGGGGGCAGCGGGTCTCACCGTTTTAGAAAAAATGGTGCTGCTTGCGGTGCATGACGCGACAAATGAAAACAGCAGCCCGGACGCGAGGGCAAAAGCGCGGGGGTGGCTTATCGAGGCGCTTGGCGGATACAACCACGAAAGAGACAAAGAGTTTGATTTTTTCGTGTGATAGCTTGTGGAATTTTCCCGGTGAGCATAAAAAACAGGGCATTTTCACTAAGCGAGAAGAGGAAGCGGGGCGAGATTATGAAAAATCAATAAAATTGCCCCTTACAGGCCCGAAAATCGTCTTCATAAATCATTTCATTCATGGGGATTGAATCGGACGTATATGGGGCAGAATTGAAGGCAAAAGAAAACGACCGGCAGTTGAATACTGCCAGCCGTTCCAGTTGGGGCGCGGCGAAATGATTCGCCATTGCCATTATAGCACGGGGAAACCGTGAAGGGTGAAAAACAAAGGGGCGAATAAAAAATGATGAAATTCAAAACAGATAACGGGTTTGCCATTGTGGAAGAGGTAAAGGAAGCGGGACGCTTTCCTATTGCGGACGGATGGACGGCGGAAAAGGTGACTGAATACGACAGCGAAGGGAAACCCCAACGCGTTTATTATCGGAGCCGCTCCCCAAATGCGGTAGAAGAGATAGGGCGCGTCCCCATAGATACGCCCGCTTCCATTGATGATATTGATTGAGTATGTGAGAACGGAAAGGGGCGGTATGTATGGCGCGGAGAATGGCCGGGATACGGCGGCGCAAAGACGGGACATTTGAAAAGCGTTTCACCATAGAGGGGCAGCGGTACAGCGTTTACGGGAAGACACAAAAAGAATGTATTGAAAATGAGATGAAACGGCGGGAAGAAATAGCCAATGGAATTTATAAAAAGAACGGCAGAATCACCCTTGACCAATATTTCAATGAATGGATAGAGCAGAAAAAAGACCATATAAGGGCTATTACGCTACATCATTACAGCCATTGTTACAAAATTCATATTTCCCCCGTATTGGGGAAAAGGCGGATACAGAATATAGAACGCCGGGAAATCATTGATTTTCAAAGGAAGCTGACGAAAAGAAATATGGCAGGTACGGTGGTAGATATTATGGCGCTGCTGTCACAAATCATGAAATATGCGATAAATGATGAAATCATTACCCGCAACGTATGTGATAACATTCCACGGCCCAAAATGAAGAGCCGCGCTGGCGAGACCATTCACCGCGCATTGACCGCAAAAGAGCTGGCGATATTTTTCAAATATGCGGGGAATGACTTTGCCGTAAATGCGTTTCGGCTAATGTTGGAAACCGGAATGCGGGCGGGCGAATGCTGCGCTCTGCAATGGCGGGATATCGACTATAAAAACGGCGTTATCCACATACGGCGAACGGTGACAAGAAATGAAGCGGGGAAAAGAATCATCGGGAAGACAACGAAAACGGAAAAATCTACGCGAAATATCCCTATCAATTCAGCTATACATGAAATTTTAGAAAGCCAGCGGGCATTGTTTGACGCGATTCACGGCGGAAAACTCTATAACATCAATGCTACTGTATTTTGGGGCAACTGCTCGGATTTTCTGACGGGGGAACGATTAAACGACAAGATTAATAACGTATTAGCCAAAGCAGAAAAAGCAGGCGAGCCGATACGGCATTTTTCTTCCCACGCGTTCCGCGATACATTCGCCAGTATGGCCGCCATGAAAGGCGTACCAATGAACGTATTGAAGGAATTGTTAGGGCATAGCAGCTACGCTATGACGGCGGATAAATACTGTCACCCATACGAAGAGCAAAAACGGGAAGCCATGGAAAATTTATCTATTGCGAAATGAAAAAAGGGCTATAGAGAATGTCACTCTATAGCCTTTTTATGTGGCCACACATTACCCCGATTTTTACCCCATTTTCTACCCCAATAAATGAGAATGTATGGCAAAACGTAATAAAGCACAATGGAAAAAAATAATAAGAAATGGTATTATTAAATAAAGTAAATATAGGGGTTTTCATGGCTATAATGACACTGGATAAAAAGCCGTGGAAGTCATGGAGTACTGTTAATATAAATATATGGATACGCACGGCATGGCGGGAGCGCCGCGCCGGTGTTCTTTTTTTGCGTTTTAAGGAGAATCACATGAGCGAAGAGATCCATGAAATACAGTCTCACCAGGACGAGGAGCGGGGCGCGAAGAATTACGGCGCGAAAGATATCCGCGTGCTGGAAGGACTGGAAGCGGTGCGTCTCCGTCCGGGGATGTACATCGGCTCCACATCGGCCCGGGGCCTTCATCATCTGGTGTACGAAGTGGTGGACAACAGTATCGACGAGGCGCTGGCCGGATACTGCACGCACATCGAAGTGACCATCAATGAGGACGGGAGCTGCACCGTCACGGACAACGGCCGCGGCATCCCCACGGATATGCATGAGACGGGCAAGCCCGCCATGGAAGTCGTCCTCACGGTGCTCCACGCGGGCGGCAAATTCGGCGGCGACGGCTATCCCATTTCCGGCGGCCTCCACGGCGTGGGCATTTCCGTGGTGAACGCCCTCACCGTGTGGACCCGGGTCCGGGTCAGACGGAACGGAAATATTTATGAAATGGCTTTCTCCCGCGGGGAGAAAACGGAAGATATGAAGATCGTCGGGAAGGCGAAAGATACGGGCACGTCCGTCACGTTCCTCCCCGATCCGGAGATCTTCAAGGAAGGCACGGATTTCAGTTTCGAGACGCTGAAAGAGCGCATGCGCGAGCTCGCTTTCCTGAATAAGGGCCTCACCATCACCCTCACCGACAGGCGCGCCGGAAGGGAACAGGAAGCGTCCTTCAATTACGCCGGAGGCATCACGGAGTATGTGCAGTACCTGAATGAAGGGAAAGACCTGATCAATCAGAAAGTCATTTCCTTTGAAGGGGAGCGCGACCGGGTCATCGTGGATATCGCCATGCAGTATCAGGACGGGTATACGGAAAACATGTATACTTTCGTCAACGATATCAATACGGTGGAAGGGGGCATGCATCTCGTGGGCTTCCGCACGGCCCTTACCCGCGCCATCAATACGTACGCCCGGAACAACAATCTCCTGAAGGCGTCGGAAGACAATCTCACCGGCGACGACGTGCGGGAAGGTCTGACGTGCGTCATCAGCGTGAAGGTGCCCAATCCGCAGTTTGAAGGGCAGACGAAGACGAAGCTCGGCAATTCGGAAGTGAAGGGCATTGTGGACGGCATCGTGAGCGAAGGCCTCCAGGAATTTTTTGCGGAAAATCCCGCCGACGCGAAGGCGATCATCGAGAAGAGCCTCCTCGCCCGGCGCGCCAGGGAAGCGGCGAAGAAGGCGAAGGCCCTCGCCCGCAGAAAAGACGCTCTCGAGATCTCCAGCCTGCCGGGGAAACTGGCGGACTGCACGGAGCGCGACCCGAAGCTCACGGAGATCTACATCGTCGAAGGCGACTCTGCAGGGGGCAGCGCGAAGTCCGGCCGCGACCGCCGGTACCAGGCGATCCTCCCGCTCCGCGGCAAGATCCTCAATGTGGAGAAGGCCCGCATCGACCGGGTGCTCTCCAGCGAGACCATCGGCACCATGATCATGGCCTTCGGCACGGGCATTGGCGAAGATTTCAATATGGACAAGCTCCGCTACGACAAGATCATCATCATGACCGATGCCGACGTGGACGGCGCGCACATCCGCACGCTGCTCCTCACCTTCTTCTACCGCTACATGCCGCGCCTCATCACGGAGGGGCATGTGTACATCGCGCAGCCGCCGCTTTACCAGGTGAAGAAGGGCCGCGCGAAATACTACACCTACGACGACGACGAGCAGGACAAGCTTCTGAAGGAGATCGGCATCGAAGGGTGCACCATTCAGCGCTACAAAGGGCTGGGCGAGATGAATCCGGAACAGCTCTGGGATACCACCATGAATCCGGAGCAGCGTGTCATGCTCCGCGTGGAAGTGACCGACGCGGTGGAAGCGGACCGGCTCTTTACCATCCTCATGGGGGACAAGGTGGAGCCGCGGCGCAAATTCATCGAAGAGAACGCGAAGAACGTGACCAATCTCGATCTGTAAAAAAAGAAGCACGGGAAGCCCCCGTGCTTTTCTGTTTTCTGACACAGATTTTACAAACCGCATAAAAAATTTTTACGCGGCTCTTTTACGATGAAAAAAACAGACCTCGGAGGGGAGCATCATGATGAAAATGGAGCAGTGGGACGTGCAGCAGGCCGCGTACGGGAAGCCCGACGGATTTACGGACCGGTCGCTGAAGGGGCGGTGGTTCTGCTTCGACGGCAGGCTGAACAGGATGCGCTTTTTCATCCGGGCGCTCCCCGTGTGGCTCCTCATGGGCGCGGTGTGGGCCGTGGCGCAGCATGTCTTCTGGCTGTACGTGGTCTATCTCCCGCTCCTGTGGTCGCTCCTGTCGCTCGTCTCGCGGCGGGCCCACGATCTGGGCCGCGGAGAGTGGCCCGTCATCATCGGCACGTTCATTCCGGTGGTGAATTTCTTCCTCTCCCTGTACCTGCTCTTCGCGCGGGGCACGGCGGGGCCGAACGAGTACGGCCTCGACCCGCTGGAATATCCCTACGATGTATGAAGAAACGCCTTCGGGCGTTTTTTTATTGTACTTTTCTGGAAAGAATTTTTCTGAAATCGTTGCGGAAGGAATTTTTTTGTGATACGCTTTTGGAAATCAAAAAAACGCAAACCGTTGAAGCGGAAGTAACGGCAGTGATGACTTCACAGAGAGCCCGCGGGGATGAGAGCCGGGTAAGAAACAAGCTGTCAAATGGACCGCTGAGGGCGCGGGGAAATGCGGGAAGCCGCAGAGTATTCCGCGACGTGAGGGCATACGTCAGTTGCCGGGGATATGTTGGTATCCTGCCGAGCGCACGGGTCATGCCGTGAAATCAAGGTGGCACCGCGGATCGCGGCGGTAAGCGATTCGTCCTTGACGGAAAGTGATTTCTGTCAGGGCGTTTTTATTTGCTCCTCTGACAGAAGTCGGAGGAGTTTTTTATTGGCAGGGAGGAACGCATGAAAGCAGTGAGGACCGGCCGCCGCCTGATCCGGAGAGGCCGCCGATGGCGTCATGGGATTTTCTGAGCAGTGTATCGTATTTCAGAGAGGAGAAAAGACCATGATAAAGGAAGCCATCGTAAAACTTGTAAATAAAGAAGATCTCACCTATGACGAAGCCTACACGGTGATGAATGAGATCATGAGCGGGGAGACGAGCCCCACGCAGAACGCGGCGTTCCTCGCGGCGATGTCCACGAAGAGCGCCCGCGCGGAGACGAAGGACGAGATCGCGGGGTGCGCCGCCGCCATGCGGGCCCACGCGGTGCGCGTCGATACGGGAATGGATGTGTTTGAGATCGTCGGCACCGGCGGAGACAACGCGCAGAGCTTCAATATTTCCACCACCGCCGCTTTCGTCGCCGCCGCGGGCGGCATGAAGGTGGCGAAGCACGGCAACCGGGCGGCGTCGTCGAAGTGCGGCGCGGCGGACTGCCTGGAGGCGCTCGGCGCGGAGATCAATGAGAGCCCGGAACAATGCATCGCGCTCCTCCGGGACGCGGGGATGTGTTTCTTCTTCGCCCAGAAGTACCACAGTTCCATGAAGTATGTCGGCGCCATCCGGAAGGAGCTGGGCTTCCGCACGGTCTTCAATATTCTGGGGCCCCTCACGAATCCCGCTTTCCCCACATTGCAGCTTCTCGGCGTGTACGACGGGTACCTCGTGGAGACGCTGGCCCACGTGCTCACCGATCTGGGCGTCCGCCGGGGCATGGTGGTGTACGGCGAGGATAAGCTCGATGAGATCTCCGTATCCGCGCCGACTCTCGTCTGCGAGATCCGCGACGGATGGGTGAAGAAAGAAGAAATCGCGCCGGAGGATTTCGGCATCGAGCGGTGCCGCCGGGAAGATCTCCGCGGCGGCACGCCGGAAGAGAATGCCGCCATCACGCGGGCGGTCCTCTCCGGAGAAAAGGGCCATAAGCGGGACGCGGTGCTCATGAATGCGGGGGCTTCTCTCTACATCGGCGGGAAAGCGGAATCCATGAAGGACGGCATCGCTCTGGCGGCGGCCCTCATCGATTCGGGAAAGGCTATGGCGGCGATGGAGCGCTTCGTCGAGCTGAGCCGGAGGAGCGCGGTATGAATATTCTGGAAGAACTCACCGCCGGCGCGCGGGAGCGGATCAGGGAAGCGGAGCGGCGGAAGCCTTTTGCCGAGGTGCGGCGGGAGGCGGAGGCCATGGAGCGGGGGAATTTCCCTTTTGAGCGGGCCCTGCGGCGGCCCGGCCTCTCTTTCATCTGCGAGTGCAAGCGGGCTTCCCCTTCGCGGGGGCTCATCGCGGCGGAGTATCCCTGTGTAAGTATTGCGAAGGACTATGAGGCGGCGGGGGCGGACGCGGTGTCCGTCCTGACGGAGCCGTCCCGTTTCCTCGGCGCGGACAGCCATCTCCGGGAGATCGCGGCGGCGGTGTCCCTCCCCTGTCTGCGGAAGGATTTCACCGCCGGGGAATACATGATCTATGAAGCGAAGACCCTCGGCGCGGCGGCGGTGCTCCTCATCTGCGCCGTCCTCTCCGAAGAGGAGCTCCGGGAATACGGGGAAGCGGCGGCTTCCGTGGGACTCTCGGCTCTCGTGGAAGCCCACGACGGGGCGGAGATCGAAAAAGCGCTCCGCGCGGGGGCGAAGATCATCGGCGTGAACAACCGGGATCTCCGGGATTTCTCCGTCGATACGGGGAACAGCCGCCGTCTCCGGGCGCTCGTGCCGGAAGAGGTGCTCTTCGTGGCGGAGAGCGGCGTCCGCACGGCAGAAGACGCGGCGTCTCTCGCGGCGGCGGGAGCGGACGCGGTGCTTGTGGGGGAAGCGCTCATGGGAGCGGCTGACAGGAGAAAAAAGCTCCGGGAGCTCCGCGGCGGTGCGGCTGCGGAAGAAATGACGGACAGAGAAAGAACAGCGGCTTTTGCCGCGGCGGTAAGAAAGGAAGAACGGCTATGACAGAGAGAAAAGGACGCTTCGGCGCGCACGGCGGGCAGTACATTCCCGAGACGCTCATGAATGCCGTGACGGAGCTGGAAAGGGCGTATGACCATTATAAAAATGACCCGGCGTTTCAGGGGGAGCTCACGGCGCTCCTCAATGATTACGCGGGCCGTCCGTCGCGGCTGTACTACGCGGCGAAAATGACGGCAGACCTGGGCGGGGCGAAGATCTACCTCAAGCGGGAGGACCTGAATCACACGGGCGCGCACAAGATCAACAACGTCCTCGGGCAGGCGCTGCTGGCGAAGAAAATGGGCAAGACCCGGCTCATCGCGGAGACCGGCGCGGGGCAGCACGGCGTGGCGTCGGCCACCGCGGCGGCCCTCATGGGCATGGAGTGCGTCGTCTTCATGGGGAAAGAAGACACGGAGCGGCAGGCTCTCAACGTGTACCGCATGCGCCTCCTCGGCGCGGAGGTCATCCCCGTCACGAGCGGCACGGGCACGCTGAAAGACGCCGTATCGGAAGCGCTCCGGGAATGGACGCGCCGCGTGAGCGACACCCATTACTGCCTCGGCTCCGTCATGGGGCCCCATCCCTTCCCGACGATCGTCCGTGATTTCCAGGCGGTCATCTCGAAGGAGATCAAAGAGCAGCTCGCGGAGAAGGAAGGGCGGCTCCCCGATGTGGTGGCGGCCTGCGTCGGCGGCGGCTCGAACGCCATCGGCAGTTTCTATCATTTCATCGGCGACCCGTCGGTGCGGCTCGTCGGGTGCGAAGCGGCGGGGCGGGGCGTCGATACCTTTGAGACGGCGGCGACCATCGCCACGGGGCGGCCCGGCATCTTCCACGGCATGAAATCTTATTTCTGCCAGGACGCCTACGGCCAGATCGCGCCGGTGTATTCCATTTCCGCGGGGCTCGATTATCCCGGTGTCGGCCCGGAGCATGCTTATCTCCACGACATCGGCCGGGCGGAATACGTGCCTGTCACCGATGACGAAGCGGTGGAGGCCTTCGAATACCTGGCCCGGACGGAGGGCATCATCCCCGCCATCGAGTCGGCCCACGCTCTGGCGTATGCCATGAAGGAAGCGCCGAAGATGAGAAAGGATCAGATCATGGCGGTCACCCTGTCGGGGCGGGGCGACAAGGACTGCGCGGCCATTGCCCGCTACAGAGGGGAGGATATCCATGAGTAATATCAGAAAAGCCTTCGATCACGGGAAAGCCTTCATTCCCTTCATCACCTGCGGCGATCCCGATCTGGAAACGACTGCCGCTGCCGTGCGGGAAGCCGTGAAAAACGGCGCCGATCTCATCGAGCTGGGCATTCCCTTCTCCGACCCCACCGCGGAAGGGCCGGTCATCATGGGAGCGGATCTGCGGGCTCTCTCCGGCGGCGTCACGACGGATAAAATTTTTGAGTTCGTGAAAACGCTCAGAAAGGACGTGGCCGTCCCCCTCGCCTTTATGACTTACGCGAACGTGGTCTTTTCCTACGGCACGGACCGTTTCCTCGCCAACGCGGCGGAAGCGGGCATTGACGGGCTCATCCTGCCGGACGTGCCCTATGAGGAGAAAGGCGATTTTCTCCCGGCATGCCGGGCGCGCGGCGTCGATCTCATTTCCTTCGTCGCGCCCACATCGGAAGAGCGCATCGCGAAGATCGCCGCGGAGGCGGAAGGCTTCCTCTACATCATTTCCAGCCTCGGCGTGACGGGCGTGCGCAGCGAGATCACTACGGATATCGGGGCCATCGTGGAGACGGCCCGGCGCTATACGGATATCCCCTGCGCCGTGGGCTTTGGCATTTCCCGGCCCGATCAGGCGCGGCAGATGGCGGCGGCAGCGGACGGCGTCATCGTGGGCTCGGCGGTCGTGAAGCTTTTCGAGACCTACGGACGGGACGCGCCGTCCCATGTGGGAGCCTATGTGCGGGCCATGAAAGACGCCGTCCGGGAAGCGGAGGCGTAAAAGACGATAAAAAAGAGGGCAGGCGGTCCTGCCCCCTTTCCCTGCTCTTTTGCGTGGATGCTTCGCTGGTCCTTCATTCTCTTTTTGCAATAAATGAATAAAATATTAGTAAATATGACCTCAAAATGAAAAATAAATTGGCAAAAGAAATGATTTTAGGTATAATACATATATCTTTGCGGGGCGATGAACAGGGAAATGTCCGCAAGGGCCGCGGGTCTCTCCCGCCGCGGGGCAGGAAGCAGCGAGAGGAAACAGGGAAGCTCTCCCCGCTTTCTGTCAGGAGGAGAAACAGAAAGGAGCGAAGAATATGAGGAAAATTCTCGCAATGGCAGCAGCGGCGGCACTCGCCGCAGGGGTTTCCGCATCGGCGGCGAACCCGTTTTCCGATGTGCCGGCATCGGACTGGGCCTATCAGGCCGTAGCCGACTTGTCCGATCAGGGCATCGTAGAAGGGTATCCCGACGGCACGTTCAGGGGGCAGACGAATATCACCCGCTATGAAATGGCGCAGATCGTGGGCCGCCTCATGGCGAAGGAAGACCAGTACAGCGCGGAGCAGCGCGCGGCCATCGACAAGCTGGCCGGGGAATACGCGGATGAGCTGGACAGCCTGGGCGTGCGGGTGAGCAATCTGGAAAAGAAAGTGGGCAATATCTCCTGGAGCGGCGATTCCCGCATGCGCTACATCCACAGCACGACGGACGGCAAATGGGACGGCCGTATCCGCATCACCATGAATGCCCGGGTGAATGACTCCACCACCGTCACGGGGCGTCTCACCACGGGGAACGTCCGCTTTGACAACGGCGGCAGTGACGCGAACGTCAAGATGGACCGGTTGAACGTGAATCACCGCTTCGGCGACAATGTGAATCTCATGATGGGCCGCTATGAGATCGACATGGGCACCCAGGCCACGTGGCTCGCGGGGAGCGCCTTTGACGGGGCGGAAGCGAAAGTGAAGCTCGGCGACGCGTCGTCTCTCGCGGTCGGTTTCGGCCGCTTCAAGGACGCGGACCCTGACACCGAGACGGATACTTTCAACGAAGCGGAAGCGTTCTACGCTCAGGCGAAGACCGATATCTCCGGCGTGAAATTCGGCGTGGACTATTTCCGCACCTCCGATTTCACAGAATACGGAGATCGGACATCCGCCAATGTGATCGGCGCGAACCTCACGGTGCCGATGGGGGACTTCCGCGTTTTCGGCGATTATTATAAAGACACCGACGCGCCGGGCGATCCCCAGATCTGGACGGCGGGCGTAGGCTACGGCCAGATGAATCGGAAGAAGCCCGGCACCTTCGGCATCGACATCGCCTATTTCGACGTGGAGAAGGGCCTCTATCACCAGTACATGACGGGCCTCGACGTGGACGACAGCATCTTCCTACACAGCGGGAATTTCTGGCTCGCCACGGGCGATGTGACGCTCATGCCGAATCTTTTCCTCCACGGGGAATACGCCTTCGCCTATGATTATGACGACGGCTACGACCCGGATGACGCGTGGGAACTGTCGCTGGTGTACAAATTCTGATCATTTCAAAGGAAAACGCTCTCTTCGGAGGGCGTTTTTTGCGTGGGAAAAATAGAACGCGCCGGAGAGAAAGCGCGGAAACGGCGGCCTCCGCGCCGGAACGCCGGGACGGAAAGCAGTGAGGCGCGCGGTGCCCCGCGCCGCGGGGGAGTTGTTTGCCTGTTTCAGGCACAAAAAACGGCCCCCGAAGGGGCCGCCTTTTGCGGCCGTCATTCCGTCGGGAGCACTTTGTTTTTCCCCTCTTCCACGGTGAAGACGGAAGCGACCAGTTTCCTGGCGTAATCGGAGCGGGCTTCCGTCAGATCGTGAATGGTCTCCACTTCCCGGCCGTGCTGCATGACGAGGATCTCGTCGCAGAACGAATTGGCCAGGGCCAGATCGTGGCAGATGAAGAGGTAGGCGATATTCTGCTCCTGCTGGAGCTTTTTCAGCAGGGCGATGACGCGGGCCTGCACGGATACGTCGAGGGCGGAGGTGGCTTCGTCGCAGATGATGATCTCCGGGCGGAGCGTGAGCGCCCGGGCGATGGCCACGCGCTGGCGCTGTCCGCCGGACATGTTGTTTGGCCAGCGGCCGGCGAAGTCTTCCGGCAGGTCGACGAGGCGGAGCATTTCGCCCGCTTTCTGCCGGACTTCGGAGGCGCTGATGAGCCCGAAATTGAGCAGCGGCTCGCAGATGATATCGGCGACGCGCATTTTCGGATCGAAAGCGGTCGTCGGGTCCTGGAAGACCATCTGGATGGCGCGGCGGTGCTGGCGGAGCGCTTCTCCTTTGAGATGAGTGATGTCTTTCCCGTGGAAGAGGACCGTCCCTTCCGTCACGTCATAGAGGCGGGTGAGCATGCGGGCGACCGTCGATTTCCCGGAGCCCGATTCGCCGACGATGCCGAGCGTCCTGCCCGCCCGGACGGTGAAGGATACGTGATCGACGGCGGTGAGCGTTTTCCCGCCGCCGAGGCCGAAAGTCTTCGTGAGGCCTTCGGCGCGGAGGATCTCTTCGTTCATACGGCGCCTCCCATCTTCGGCACGGCGTCGAGAAGCATCTTCGTGTAGTCCGCTTTCGGATGGCGCAGGACTTCTTCCGCCGGGCCGTATTCCACGGGGCGGCCGTTCTTCATGACGAGGATGCGGTCCGCCATGTAGGCGGCGACGCCCAGATTGTGCGTGACGATGATGATGGCCGTATTCATCGTCTTCGCGACGCGCATCATTTCCACGACGATCTGCGCCTGCGTCGTCACATCGAGGGCGCTGGTGGGCTCATCGGCGAGGAGCAGCTTCGGCCGGAGCGCCATGGCCATAGCGATGCCCACACGCTGCCGCATGCCGCCGGAGAGCTCGAAGGTGTAGCTCTGGAGGATGCGTTCCGGATCGGGGAGCCGCACCATTTCAAGCATGGAGATCATGAGATCATGGGCTTCCTTTTCGTCGGTGATGCCGTGTACGGCGAGGTATTCCCGGAACTGGCGGCCGATGGCGCGGATGGGGTTCATCATGGCGCCGCTGTCCTGGAAGATCATGGAGACGGCGCTGCCGCAGAGGGCGCGGTGCTTCGCCGGCGTCTGTTTCTGCGTGTCTTCGCCCTGGAAGAGCACCTTCCCTCCCGCGATGTGCCCGCCGCCCGGCAGGATGTGCTGGATGGCGCGGATGACCGTGGTCTTCCCGGAGCCGGACTCGCCCACGATGGCGAGGACTTCTCCGTCGTCCAGGTCAAAGCTCACGCCCTGTACGATAGGTTCCCGCCGGCCGTAGGCGATGGCGAGATCTCTGACTTCAAGCAGCATGGGCGGCCTCCCTGCAGATCAAGATCATAGTCATTTTCATCAGCCCTCCGCCGGTTTGATGTCTTTCGTGATCCAGTAGTAGTCCGCCGGAAGGATGCGGGCGCCCGTGACGCGGGTGCTGGAGACCATGTTCGTCTTCGGGTAGCCGAAGATGAGGGGCGCGCCGTCGTCCAGCAGGATCTGCTGCATGCGGATCATGAGCTCGCGGCGGCGGGCCGGATCGAATTCGGTGGCGAGCTGGTCGGAGAGGGCGTCGTATTCGGCATTGCTGTAGCCGGAGCCGTTCTGCGGGTTCGAGCCGTCTACATTGGTCTTCCAGTACCAGTTCAGATAGACTTCGGGATCGCCCGTATTGGCGGTGAGGATATTGGAAATGATGAGGTCGTATTCGCCCCGTTTCGCCATGCCGTCGAGCACGTTGTAGTCCACGGACTGGAGCTTGATGTCGATGCCCACTTTTTTGGCGTCCGCCTGGGTCGCTTCCGCGAAGATCGGGAGCTCGGCGCGGCTGGAGTAGTACACGAAGTCCATGGTGAGCTTCTGGCCGTCTTTTTCACGGATGCCGTCGCCGTCGGTGTCTTTCCAGCCCGCTTCGTCAAGCAGCTTGTTCGCGCGGTCCACATTGTAGGCGTTCGGGTCTTTCAGCTGATCGAAGCCGTAGTCGAGGGAAGGCGGAACGGCGGGGCCGCCGGGGATGAAGGTGCCTTTCAGGATGACGTCGCAGTAGGTCTTCCGGTCGCACGCGGAGATGAGGGCATCGCGGACGCGCTTGTCGTGCATCGGATGGCCTTCCGCCACGTTCAGGCGGGCCAGTACGGAACGGAGAGACGCCATTTCGGAGATGTTGTATTTTTCCTTGTCTTCGAAGAGCGGCAGATCGCCGGAAGCCACATTGACGATGACGTCGGTCTCGCCGGACTGGAGGGACATGGCGCGGGTGTTCGGGTCGTCAATGGACGGCACTTCCAGATGCTTGAAGGGCACCGCGCCGTCCCAGTAATTCGGGTTCGCTTCGAGGACGCACTTCGATTTCTGGAAGGATTTCACCATGTACGGCCCGGTCGCGATCGGCCCTTCGGTGCGGTAATCCCGGTCAGTGACGGCCGTGTCGATGATGAGGAAGAGCGGATCGGCGAGCATGCCCGGCATGGTCGGCACCGGCGCTTTGGTCTTGATGGTGAGGGTCTGGCCGTCGGCGGTCATGGATTCATAGTCGAAGAAAGTCTTCGCCCGGTCTGATTTTTCAAAGACCCTTTCGATGGAAGATTTCACGGCTTCCGCTGTCACTTTATGGCCGTTGGAGAATTTCGCGTTGTCCTTGATCTTGAAGGTCCACGTGAGCTTGTCGCCGCTGACGCTCCAGCTTTCCGCGAGCCACGGCTGAGGACGCATCTTGTCGTCGAATTTGGCGAGGCATTCGCCGATGCCGTAGCGCATGACGACCCACGCGAAGTAGTTGTCCGTCGGTTCGAGGCTGTCCGCGAAATTGGTGACGCCTACGCGGAGCGTATCGGACGGCGCTTTGGATGAGCTGCCGCTGCCGCCGCATCCCGCGGTGCCGAGGACGGCCGCGCCGATGAGGGCGGCAGAGAGAAGAAGTTTATAGGATGTTTTCATGGAAATTGTCCTTTCTGTCAGATCTGGTCGTCTCTCGGATCGAGCACGTCCCGGAGGGAGTCGCCCCAGAGATTGAAGATGACCACGGAAACGAAGATAGCCAGGCCCGGGAAGATCATGAGCCACGGCGCGGTCTGGATGTGCTGGCGTCCTTCGCTGATCATGGCGCCCCATTCCGGAGCCGGAGGCTGCGTGCCGAAGCCCAGGAAGGAGAGCCCCGCCAGCTCCAGCATGAGCGCGCCCATGTCGGCGGCCGCCGTGACGACGAGGAGCGGGAGGATATTCGGAAGGATGTGCCGCGTGAGGATGTGGAGCGGCGTGCCGCCATTGACGAACGCGGCGGCGATGTATTCATTCTGCCTGATCTTCAGCACGAGGCTCCGCGAGAGGCGCGCGTATTTCGGCCAGGTCGCGCAGGTGAGGGCGATGATGGCGTTCAGCATGCTGCCGCCGATGATGCCCGCGATGGCGATGGCCAGGAGGACGCCGGGGAAAGAGATGAAGATATCCGCGCAGCGCATGATGACCGCGTCGGTCTTTCCGCCGATGTAGCCGGAGATGACGCCGAGCGCCGTGCCGACCGAGAAGACGAGGACGACCAGGAGGAGCGCGCTGGCAAGGGAATTCCGCGCGCCGTAGAGCACGCGGGAGAAGCAGTCTCTTCCGAGCTTGTCTGTGCCGAAAAGGTGCTCTGCCGAGGGGGCGAGGAAAGCGTTCTTCATATCCGCCTCCGTCGGCTGGTACGACGTGAGGAGCGGCGCGAAGACCGCCGCCGCCAGGAGCAGGAGCGCGAGGATGGAGAAGAAAGCAAAATTTTTATTGGTCTTAAACCCGATGATGAGAGAATTCATGAACGCGCTCCTTTCTTCGCGAGCCGCGGATCAAGGACGCCGTAGAGGAAGTCCACGATGATATTGACGATCATGTACATGCCGGCGATCCACACGACGATGCCCTGGAGCAGGCGGATGTCGCGGTATTCGATGGCTTTCACGGCGAGATTTCCCAGGCCCTGCCAGCCGAAGACGATCTCCACGACGGCCGCGCCGCCGAGAAGGCTCCCGATGGAGAGGCCGTAGAGCGTGATGAGCGGGAGCACCGCGTTTGGGAGCACTTCCTTCGTGAGGATGTGCAGTTCGCTCATGCCGCGGGCCCGCGCGCCGAGGACATAGTCCTGGCCCAGTTCTTCCAGGACGGCGCTCCGCACCTGGCGGGTGTATTTCGACGACATGCTGATGGCGAGCGTCAGCGCCGGGAGGAAAATGGTATCCCAGCCGATGGTGCTCGACACGATGGGGAAGAGTCCCAGTTTCAGCCCGAAGAACCACAGCAGCATGAGGCCCATCCAGAAGCCCGGGATGGAGATGCCGAAGAAGGTACAGCCGCGGATGAGAAAATCCATCCAGCGGTTTCTGTGGTAGGCCGCGGCGACGCCGAGCGGGAGCGAGACGCAGGTCATGAGGACGAGGGACGCCGCGGCGAGCGTGATCGTAGCGGGCAGGCATTCCAGGATCTTATCGATGACCGGTTTCCGCGCCATGTAGGAAAATCCCAGATCGCCCTGCGCCGCGGAAGCGAGCCAATTCCCGAACTGCACGAAGAAGGGCTGGTCGAGACCGAGCTCTTTCGTGACGGCGTCGATCTCGGCCTGAGAGACCACCACGTCTTCCGCGCCGGAGATGAGCTGCCGCGCCAGATCTTCCGTGCCCAGCATGGTGATGGAGAACATGATGAAGCTGATCCCCACCAGGGTGACAAGGGCCTGCAGAAGGTAGCGGCCTAAAATTTTTACGTACAAATGCATTCCTCCTTTCGTCCGCGCGGGCGGACAATGGGCGCCTGGCCTCCTCTGCCGGGGCGGCCGTGAACAGAAGGGATCTGAGGAACGGGGCCCTTCTCGGGAAATGCAAAGTTTTCCCTTGTCTTTTCATTTCCCGCAGATTCCATGCATAAATTATATCATTGAACTTTGGAAATTTGTAGATTATTTTAATGCAGGGCAAAGAAAAATATTATATAATACAAATTGAAAATTTTACATTTGTTAAAGTGTTTTCTAAAATACAGGAGGGGATCATGCGCTTCGGGCTGATCGAAGAGAAGAACGGGAAGAAGAAGTACATGGCGGCGGTGCCCGGCGGGCATGCGGTGCTGCCGGTGACGGTGATCGAAGGGGCGGCGGACGGGCCGCGGGTGCTCATCACGGCGGGCATCCACGGCGGGGAATATCCGGGCATCGCCGCGTCCATGGAGATCGCCGCCATGCTCTCCCCGGCGGATATCGCCGGGACGCTCACCCTCGTCCACGCGGCGAATCCCGGCGCTTTCTGGGCCCGCCGCCCCGAGCTCAATGAGGAGGACGGGAAGAATCTGAACCGGGAATTTCCGGGCAATCCCAACGGCACGGCCACGCAGCGGCTGGCGTATTTTTTGAATACGGAATTCATCAGCCGGGCGGATTTCTACATGGATCTCCACAGCGGCGACATCCATGAAGATCTCTGCGCCCACGTGTATTATTCCAAGGCCTGCGCGGAGGAGGTGTCGCGGGCGTCGCGGGAGATGGCCCTCGCCGCGGGCGTGCCCTATGCGGTGCCGTCTCTCGCTTCCGGCGGGGCGTACAATTATGCCGCCTTTTCCGGAGTGCCTGCCATCCTCGTGGAGCACGGCGGGAACGGGATCTGCGGGAACGGCGATGTGAAGGCGCACCGCGACGATATCCTCCGGGTGCTGCGGCACGTGGGCTGTCTCGTCAATCCGGCGCTCTTCGCCGCGGAGGCGGAAAGGCCGCCGGAAGAGGTGAAGAAAGTGATCTATGTGGAGGCGGAGGAAGACAGCTGCTGGCGGACGGAGCTCACGCAGGGGGCGCGCGTCGAGAAAGGAGACGTGCTGGGGGTCACGACGGATCTTTTCGGCGCCGTGCGGAAGGTCTACACCGCCGAGGAGGACGGCGTGCTGCTCTATATCAATACGTCGCTGGCGCTGCTCCGCGGCAAGACCGCGGCGGCGTACGCAGTCCTGTAAGTCAGATAAAAAGAAAAGACAGGCATTCGCAGGTGTCTGTCTTTTTTTATGCGTCTTTATTACGGCTTTTCCGCGGGGCGGATGGCGTCGGTGATCCAGTAGTAATCGGCGGGGGTGATCTTCGCGCCTTCCACGCGGGCGGAAGAGACCATGGCGGCCTTCGGGTAGCCGAAGACGAGCGCCGCCGCTTCGTCCAGCAGGAGCTGCTGCATGCGGACGACAATGGCCCGCCGCTGTCCCGGCTCGATGGCGGAGGCGAGTTCCGCGGCGAGAGCGTCGTAGGCATCACTGTGCCACCCCGTGACATTTCCTTCTTCACCGCCGCTGCCCCAGTACCGGTCGAGGTACACTTCAGGGTCGCCCGTGCTTCCCGTGAGGATGCTCGTGGCGAGGAGATCCCACGAGCCGTCTTTCCCGCGGCTCACGAGGACGCTGTAATCGACGATCTCGATGCGGACGCGGATGCCCGCTTTTCCGGCGTCTGCCTGCACCGCTTCCGCCAGCGCCGGGAGGTAGGGCCGGTCGGGATAGGTGATGAGGGTGAGCTCCAGCTTCCGGCCGTCTTTTTCACGGATGCCGTCGCCGTCGGTGTCTGTCCAGCCCGCCTCATCAAGCAGCCGCTTCGCCCGTTCCGGGTCATAGCCGTTCGGGTCACGCAGCGCATCGAAGCCGCAGTCCATGGAAGGCGGGAGCGCCGGGCCGCCGGGAATGAAGGCGCCTCCCAGAAGGATCTCGCACCACGTCTTCCTGTCGCACGCGGAGATGAGAGCCGCCCGCACGCGCCGGTCTTCGAGAGGCCGGCCGGGAGCGGCGTTGAACCGGGCCAGCACAGAACGAAGGGACGCCGTTTCCGATACGCGGTACGGCCCGCCGCGGAAGAGGGGAAGGCTCTCCGGCGCGGCATTGGGGAGGACATCCGTCTCTCCCGCCTGGAGCGCCATGGACGACGCGCCGGGGTCGGGCACGAAGACCACGTCGAGGCGGCGGAAGGGAACGGCCCGATAGGGATTGGCGGAGAAATGGAAGACCGCGCTGTCCGCCTCGTCCAGCCGGTACGGGCCTGTGCCGACGGGGCCGCGGCGGCGGATATCGCCGGAGGCTTCCGTATCGATCACGAGAAAGAGCGGGTCCGCCAGGAGACCAGGAAGATTCGGCGCGGGCGCTTCCGTGCGGATGACGAGGCGCTGCCCGTCCGCTTCAATGGCCTTCGGCGTGAAGAAAGAACGGGCCCGGGGCGACCGCTCGAAGACCCGCAGAAGAGAGGCCCGCACGGCTTCCGCTGTGAGAGGGCGGCCGTTGGAGAAAAAGACGCCGTTCCGGATGCGGAAGGTCCACACCGTTCGGGAAGGGTCGGCGCTCCAGCTCTCGGCGAGCCACGGCAGGGGCGTCATTTTCTCGTCGAAGCGGGCGAGGCATTCTCCCACGCCGAAGCGCATCAGATCCCAGGAGGCGTAATTGTCCGCCGGGTCGAGGCTCCGGGGGATCACCGTCTGGGCCATGCGGAGCGTATCCGCCGGGAGCGCGGGCGCGCAGCCCGAAGCGGAGAGAAGGGCCGCCGCGGCGGCGAGAGCGAGAAATCGGCGGTTCATCGGCGGCTCCTCCTTTCCGCGGAGAGGCGGGGATCGAGAAGACGCTGCGCCGCGTCGGCGGCGAACTGAGAAAGCGTGCAGCAGAGCGCGCCCCATACGGCGATGCCCTGCAGAAGGCGGATATCCCGGAATTCCACGGCCTGCACCGCCAGATACCCCAGGCCGGGCCAGCCGAAGACCGCTTCAATGACCGCCGCGCCGGAGAGGAGGCTCGCCGCGGAGAGGCCGAAAAGAGCTGTGAGAGGAAGGAGCGCATTGGGGAGCACTTCCCGGAAGAGGATGCGCGCGTCGGAGAATCCCCGGGCATGCGCGCCTATGACATAGTCTTTCGCCAGCTCTTCCAGCGCTGCCGCCCGCACCTGCCGCACATATTTCGATGCCATGCCCGCGGCGAGAGCCAGCGCGGGAAGGACGAGGGCCGCCCATCCGCCCGTACCGGCGGCGATGGGGAAAAGACGGAGCTTCAGCCCGAAGGACCACAGCAGGAGAAGACCCAGCCAGAAGCCCGGCAGGGAGAGACCCGCGAAGGAGAGCCCCCGGATGAGGAGATCCGCTTTCCCTCCGGGGCGGTGCGCCGCGAGGAGCCCCAGCGGAATGGAGACGAGGAGCGTCAGAGCGAACGCCGCTCCGGCGAGGGCGAGCGTCGCCGGGAAGCGGGCGAGGATCACGTCCGCCACTGGCGCCTGGCACATGTAGGACCAGCCCAGATCGCCGTGAAGCGCCGCGGCGAGCCACCGGGCGAACTGCGCGAAGAAAGGATCGGAGAGGCCGAGCGCTTCCGTCACGGCGGCGATCTCCTCCGGCGAGACGGGTCGTTCTTCCGCGCCGGTGATCATCTGCCGCGCCAGCTCGTCCGTGCCGAGCATGGTGAGCGCGAAGACCGCCAGCGACGCGCCGAGCATGGTGAGCGCCGCTTCCGCGAGGCGGGCGGCGAAACAGGAAAACCTCATGGCTTCCTCCTTTCCCGAAAGATTTTTCCTACTATACCATTGAAAGCCCGGTGAAAGTCAAGCGCCGCATTTTCGGGAAAACGGGCAGAAAAAAGCCCGTCCGGGCGGGAGGGGAGCCGGGCGGGCGGTGCTGATATTTTTCAGAGATAATTGCCGAAGTAGAGCGTTTTCATCTGCTCGTAAGGCTTCGAGCGGGAGAACGTGGCGAGGCTCTCATTCAGCTGAGCGAGAAGCGCCTCATCGTCTTTGCGGACGGCGATGGCCAGCTTAGACGGGACGCCCAGGTCGACGCTGGTCTGGATCTCGATCTTGCCGCCGTAGCCGTTGGCGGCAAAGAAAGCGGCCATGTACCGATCGGAAATGAACACATCCGACGCGCCGCTGATCACGCGGCGGAGCGCGTCCTCGGCGGTGGCGCAGGATTCGACATTGTCCGTGTAGGAATGGGCGATCGTCTCCGCCACGGAGCCGGATTTCACGGAGAGCTTCCGCTCCTTCAGCTCGTCTTTCCCTGAGAGACGCACGCCTTTGGCGGTGACGGCCACGTAGGAGCTGTCCGCGTAGGGCGCGGTAAAGGCCGCTTCCTTCTGCCGCTCGTCGGTGATGCTTAGGCAGGAAATGACGGCGTCATATTTCTTCTCGTTCAGCCCGCGGAGGATCTCATTCATGGGCGTATTGACAAATTCCACTTTTTCATAGCCCGCCGTTTTCGCGACCGCTTCGATGAGAGCCAGGTCGAAGCCGGTGTAGGAACCGGTCTGCTCCTGGTAGTATTCAAAAGGCGGGAACGTCGGATCGGTGCCGACTTTCAGCACAGACCCGGCCGGCGGGGCGTGACGGACAGCCGGTTCGGCGCTGCCGGAAGATACGCCGCCGCGCAGAAAACTGCCGCGCAGAGGCCGGCGGACTGGAGCTTTCCAATGGTTTCCATGACAGATCCCTTCTTCATTAATACAAAATAAAGATAGAACCGATCCATGTGCCGAATATTAATTATATCGACACATAGTTTCATTTTTATTTAATATAACAGGGAGAAAAAATGATGTCAATGAGAATATGAGAGAAATGTTAGGAAAAAATGAAGAGAAATGGCGGAAAGAATTTCTTGACGCCCCGGGGCCGCTCCTGCTATACTGCATCTACAATACAAACGCATGCAGTGCTGACGGATAGTGGAAATGACCACGTGTGCTGCGCGCGAAGATCGGCCGACCGTCTGGGCAGGGAGTTCTGTTCAGGCGGTCTTCGTCTGTATGGCGCTCCCTTTGAAATCGTTTCAAAGGGGGATTTTTTATGAAAAGAAACCGCTGGTTCATCGCCCTCGCCGCTGTGGGGCTTCATATTTCTATCGGGAGCGTCTACGCGTGGAGCGTGCTCGCCCGCCCGGTCATGGAGAAGATGGGCGTCACGCTCTCCGAAGCGACATGGGCCTTTTCCATCGCCATCCTGTTCCTCGGCCTCTCCGCGGGATTCCTGGGACACTTTGTGGAGCGCATGGGGCCGCGCCGCTCCGGCCTCCTCTCGGCGGGCTTCTTCTGCGCGGGCCTCCTCGGCACGGCATGGGCCGTGGAAACGAAGAGCCTCGGCCTGCTCTACTTGTCGTACGGATTCATCGGCGGCATCGGCCTCGGCACGGGATACATCACGCCTGTGGCGACGCTCGTGAAATGGTTTCCCCGGAACCGGGGCTTTGCCACGGGCCTGGCCATCATGGGCTTCGGATTCGCCGCCTTCGTCGCCGGGCCGGTGATGCAGGCGCTCACCGCGGCGTACGGCCTTTTCTGGAATTTCGTCATCATGGCGGCGGCATACGCCCTCGTCATGAGCCTCTCCGCGCTGTACCTCGCGCCGCCCCGCCCGGGCGACCTCGGTGAAGACCTGGCGGGTGTGCTGAAAGAAGAACTCGCCGCCGGCGCGCCGCTGCCGGAGCGGAAGCAGTACACCCGGCGGGAAGCGCTCCGCACGCCGGAATTTTACGGGCTCTGGCTCATTTTCTTCATCAATATCACCTGCGGCATCGGCCTCCTCGCCGTGGCGTCGCCCATGGCGCAGGAAGTGATCGGCATGACCGCCGGCGGCGCGGCGTCCCTCGTGGGCATCATCGGCATCGTGAACGGCGCGGGACGCATCCTCTGGTCGTCCATGTCGGACTGGCTCGGCCGGGGCACGGTGTACCTCCTCTTCTTCACCATGGAAGTCTTCGCCTTCTGGCAGCTCGCCGGGACGACAGACGCGTCGGCCTTCGCGGCTTGGGTGCTCCTCATCATCAGCTGCTACGGCGGCGGCTTCTCCTGTATGCCGGCGTATCTCTCCGACCTCTTCGGCGTGCGCCACCTCTCCTCCATCCACGGGGCGATCCTCACGGCGTGGGGCATGGCGGGCATCGCCGGGCCGCTCCTGCTCTCCCTCATGAAAGAGACCACCGGCGGCTACGGCGATACGCTCCGCCTCTTTGCGGGCCTCCTGGCCCTCGCCTGGGCCATCGCGGCGTGGCTCTTCCTGAGAAGAAAGAAAATGCAGGCCCTCCCCGCGGGAAACGAAGCGTAAAAATAAATTAAAAAGAAAGAAAGCGCCGTGCTGTACGGCGTTTTTATATTTTTTCTTTTTGGGAGAAGACAGAGCATCATTCAGGATGGTATACTGAAGGTAAAGCATGAGATGCAGGTATGAATCTATGCGCTCATGGCAATGCGGAAAATTTGCGGGGGGGGGTCGAAGACTTCTTCCGTATACCTCCTCCCGCCGTTTCAGCGGGAGGTTTTATCATGAAACACACAACGAAACTCGCCGTTCTTCTCGTCCTCTCTGTGGCCGCCTTCGGAAGCACGGTCCGCGCGGCGGCGGAGTACGCGGAGCCTATCTCCGGCAGTGGAGATAACTATGCAAGCTCTATCAAGAAAAAGGATGACGGTAACGGAAATTATACGTATGATTTTGGAGAAAATTCCCGGATTGCTGTGGAGGGGAGGTCCTCTTATGTATATGGAATTGGCGTGGAAAATTCGCAAAGTGCTCAGGCAAATTCGATTTATATTAATCCATCGTATACATTGGATTTGCTTGTCAATCAAAACGACAATGCGGCGTATGGGATTCTTATATCACACAATACTGCGGATGGGGCTTATGTGGACAGACACGGAGGCGGAAATATAGAAGTTCATAATACGAAAGGGCATGCATATGGCGTAACCATCAAAAAAAATGGTGGGGAAAATAAATGGGTAAACATTGGTGATGCAGAAATCATCGCTGATGCCCGTGGAGGTGCACTGAATTTTGGTTCTGTGGCGGCTACAGGTTTACAGGCAGAGGGCACCGCAAATCAGATTGCTATGGGAAATGGGAAAATTTCGACAACGGCCATTTATGATGGAGACATTTCAGGAATGGTAGAGGCCAATGGAATTTTGGCATATGATACGTCGAGTGTACGTACAGGAAATGTTGAGATTAATGTGCAGGCAGAGGGGGAATGAAGAAACGGTAGAAACGTTGGCATCGGGAATCAATGCCTCTTTTGGAGCAAGTAGTGTTATTACTAAAACTCAAGATATTAATGTAAAATCCGTTAATCAGCAGGGTGGGAATATATATGCGAATGGAATTTTCAGTGCTGACAATGCAACCGTAAAAAAAGAATCCGGAAAAATTTCTGTGGAAGCACAGGGGAATGGGACTGATGTCCAAGCAAGAGGGCTTTATAGTAATTCTGGGAACATTTCTATTGATAAAGTAGATATCGAAGCAATAGCAAAGGGGGGAACGAATGCTAACGCATATGGCGTGTATGCGCTGAATGGAGGAAAAATTAATATAGCAAATGCCAATATTATTGCTAACGCTTATACGAATGATGGAATGCAAAATGAAGAGGCGGATATCAAAGCTATTTTGGCAATTGGCAGTAATACGGAAGTAAATATCAATCAGGGAAAAGAACTCTTTGCAGATAATAAAATACTTGGCGATATAAAAAGTGCAGATGGAGCTGTAATTGCATTAAATTTGAATACCACTAATTCTTATATAACCGGTGCTATTGAAACTGAAAATAACGGCGTAGTTAATCTATCTGTCAAAAATGGAGCTGTATGGAATAATATTGGTCAGTCTACAGTATCGAAGCTTACCATGGATGGCGGCGTAGTGCATCAGCAGTCAGCGGAGAAAATGACCATCCAGAACTATTCCGGCTCCGGGAATATTCTCTTCCGCGCGGACGGTACGGCGCCGGACGGCGTGCTTACATTCTCCAATACGGGGGATGTCGTCATCGGTAAGGCGGCCGAGGGCTCTTCCGTGGGCGTGTCTGTGAGCAATGACACCATCAATACGCTTGACATAGCGAAAACGGAAGAGAATCTGAACGCGCTGGCCGGAAAGCTGATGTATGAGGCGAAGGATGACAATCTCACCGGCAGGGTCACGCTGAAGGAAGGACTCATCACGCCGGAAGCGTCCGGGGATTTGAATTTCTCTGCGGCTGGAAACGGCTATGTGACGAATATCACCGGCGGGAATCGCGTGACGGAGACCATGGACGCCATGAAGCACATCGCCGCCATCCCCATTCTCGCGTGGCGGCAGGAGGACGCGACGCTGTCTCAGCGGCTGGGCGACCTGCGCCGGTCTGCGGGCGGTCAGGGCATCTGGGCGCGCATGTCCCGCGGGGAGTTCCAATACGACGGCGAATATAAGAACCAGTATGATTTCTACCAGCTCGGCTATGACTGGGCGTCCGGCCCGTGGCACTACGGCGCGGCGGTCTCCTACAACGACGGGGAGACATCGTACCGCACGGGTTACGGGGAGAACAGCAGCACGTCCCTCTCTCTGTACGGCACGTGGCTCGGCGACAAGGGGCACTACGCGGACATCGTCTTGAAGGGCGGAAAGCTCTCTAATGAATACACCATCACGACGGACGCGGGGCGCACTCACGGGGATTACGATATGTGGGGCGTGAGCCTCTCCGGCGAGTACGGCCGGGAAATCGCGCTCGCGGACGGCTGGTTCGTCACGCCGCAGGCGCAGATGACGCTCCTCCATATCGGGAGCGAAGACTACACCACGTCGAACGGCATACGCGTCTCGCAGGAAAGTCTCGACAGCGCGGTGGGCCGACTCGGTCTCGAAGCGGGGAAACAGTTCGGCGCGGGGCGCGTATACGGGAAGTTCTCTCTGCTCCACGACTTCGCGGGGAGCGCGGACACGTGGCTCCGCTATGCGGGCATCGAGAACAGCTACCGCGAGGACATCGGCGATACGTGGTATGAGGCGGGCTTCGGCGTGAATCTCCGCCTCTCGGACAGCACGTATTTCTACGCGGACGTGGTGCGCACCTTCGGCGGCGACATCGACACGCCATGGCAGTGGAACGCCGGCGTGCGCTGGGGATTCTGAATAAAAAACAAAAAAAAGAGAGCTCCTTTTTTGGAACTCTCTTTTGTATTGTGATTCATTACGCTTCCCGGAGGCTCTGGAGGAAAATTTTCGTATTTTCCGTGAGATCCGGGCCTTCTGTCTGGAGCGCGCCGCCCACGAGGAAGATGGTGCCGTCGCCGTAGACGCGGTGCATGCGGCGGAAGAGCTGGCGCTTCATGCCGCCGCTCGGTACGGGGAAGGGAGACCGGAGCTGGCCCATGGGAAGATTGAGGCTCTCCGCGATGAGGGCGCAGTCCTGCTCGGAGTGGGTGAAGCGGCCGCCGAAGCTGGTGAAGATGACCGCGTCCGCCCCGGCGAGGCGGCAGATCTGGCCGTACCAGCAGAAGGGGGAAATGCCACTGTCTTCGTGCATGGTGATGCTCCCTGTGAAGCACGGGTGCAGGAAGATGGGCAGCTGAAAGTCCGGCGCGTCGGCGAGCTGCTTGATAAGGCTGAAGCCGAGGAGCCCCGGGGCGGCCATGATGCCGCCCGCGCCGAGTTCCTGCGCTTTGTAGGCCCGGTCGAGGAAGGCGAGGCCGTCGCCGGTGCAGTTGGC
>ULRH01018217.1_pt1 | contig 29648 bp, 26 predicted proteins | sample 1955271 | NCBI WGS metagenome assembly ULRH01 (sample SAMEA4835677, study PRJEB28245) | human gut metagenome | biome: gut microbiome; material: fecal sample | place: Denmark | collected 2008 | reverse complement strand
GGGCCGCCATTTCCCTTCCGCCGTCCTGCCCGTCTCGAGATCCACGCAGACCATGTCTGCCGCGGTCATGCCCTCATAGGGCACACCGGACGGCTTGATGACCATGATCCCCGCCGCGCGGTCGATACCGGACACATTGCCCCAGGTATAGATGACCACGCCCCGCCGGACGAGCTCCAGATTGGCCGCGCAGACTTCTTCTTTCAGCGTTTCCAGCATGTCACGCCTCCGCGTCCATGAGCCAGAGTTTCTCCGCCGGGAAGACAGCGTAGACTTCGCCGGCATGAATGTCCCGCCCGGGGTCGAACATATCGACGATCCAGTCTTTTCCTTCTCTGTCCCGGATGAAGTACCGCACTTTCTCGCCGAGGAACATGCTGTTCGTGATGACGGCGGGAATATTGACCATGCCCTCCTGCGGGTCGCGGAAGAGCTGGATGCATTCGGGACGGATGCTGGCGGTGTAAGCCTTTCCCGCTTCCGTCTGCCGCGCGGCGGGAATGGACACGCCGCCGTAGACCGCGCGGCCCCCTTCCCCGCCCGTCACGGAAAGCAGGTTCGTCGTGCCGATGAAGTCCGCCACGAAGGGCGTCTTCGGCTCGAAGTAGATCTCCTGCGGCGTGCCGACCTGATGGATGACGCCGTCCCGGAGCACCACGATCTTGTCCGACATGGAGAGCGCTTCCGACTGGTCGTGGGTGACATAAATGGTGGAGAGCCCCATTTTCTGCTGGATGCCGCGAAGCTCCACGCGGACGCTCTCTCTGAGCTTCGCGTCCAGATTGGACAGCGGCTCGTCGAGGAGGAGGATCTCCGGATCCATGACGAGGGCTCTCGCCACGGCGACACGCTGCTGCTGTCCGCCGGAGAGCTGATTCGGGAATCGCTTCTCCATCCCCGAGAGCTGCATCAGCTCAAGGGCCGCGGCGACTTTCTTCTCGATCTCCGCTTTCGGCCTGTTTTTCACCTTCAGCCCGTACGCCACATTCTCAAAGACCGACATGTGCGGGAAAAGAGCGTATTCCTGGAAGACCATGGCCGTATTTCTCCCGTACGGCGGGATGCGTTCAATGCGCCGTCCGGAAAGGAGGATCTCCCCTTCGTCAGGCTCATAGAATCCGGCAATCATGCGGAGGAGCGTCGTCTTCCCGCAGCCCGACGGTCCGAGAAATGTCACAAAATCTCCTCTGCCGATCTCCAGATCCACATCTTTGATGACGTGGCTGGCGCCGAAATATTTATTGATCTTTTTTAATTCAAGTACTGCTTCTGACATGATCCACCTCTGGTCTCACAAATTTACAGGTCAAAGATATTGATCTTATCCCTGAGGATGAGCTTCACGGCGCCGAAAGTGATATAGATCGAGAGCATCATGCCCACGGCGGTCGCGCTGGCGGTGGGCAGGAATCCCTGATCCGCCAGGCTCATGATATTGATGGACGCCAGATTCCATTCCGGCGACACGAGGAAGATGACGGTGCTGAGCGTATTCATGGAGCGCATGAAAGCGTACACGAAGCTCACTGAGAGCGAATTCTTCAGCATGGGCAGGACGATCTTCCGGAAGGTGGTATAGCTGCCCGCGCCGAGATTGGCCGATGCCTGCTCCATGGAAGCGTCGATCTGCTTGAGTCCCGCCACGGCCTGCCGGTATCCCACGGGAAGCTGGCGGAGCGTCATGCCCAGGACGATGATGGCCATGGTGCCGGTCAGCTCCAGCACGCCGTCATTGAAGGCCAGGATGAGCGCGAGGCCGATGAACGTGCCCGGAAGGGACACGGGGAGCATGGCGAGGAAATCCATCACCGTCCGTCCGGGGAACCGTTTCCGGATGGTAAGGAAAGCGAGGGCGATGCCGAGGACGGTGGTCACTGCCGCCGTAGTCATCGCCGCCGACCAGCTGTGGAGCAGCACGTTCGACTGGACGACGCCTTCCCGGAAATACTGGAGGGTGAAGGTATAGTCCGCGCCGAAAGCCACGGTGAAAGCGAAGAGGAAGACCACGCCGATGATCATGAGGATCGCCGCGCAGAGGAGCGAGCAGAAAGCGAAGAAGCACCACGTGGCGAACGGCCCTGCCGTCACGCGGATGAGCCCGGCCACAGGCTTGCCCGTCACGGTGACGTAGGAATTTTTCTCCAGATAATAGCGCTGGATGAAAAAGACGAGGAGCGTCGGGATCACGAGGAATACGGAGAGCACCGCGCCCATGGGCAGATCCCACGCGCCGGTGACCTGCGTATAGGCCTCCGTCGCCAGCACATGATAATTGCCGCCCACCAGCATCGGATTGCCGAAATCAGCGAGGCTGTTGATGCCCACCAGCAGAAAGGCGCTGGCCAGGCCCGGCGTGGCGAGGCGGAGCGTCACCGTGCGGAAGAGATACCATCCCCGGGCGCCCAGATTCTGCGCCGCCAGCTCCAGATTGGGACTGATGGACTTCAGCACGCCGGAGATCGTGATATACGCCAGCGGGAAAAAGGCGATGGTCTGCGCCACCCAGAGCCCGACGGGGCCGTAGAGGTCTGTCTGCAAGTGAAGCAGGTGCCACGTGATGAACCCGCGCCGTCCGAAGAGCATGATGAAGGCGAGCCCCGTCACGACGGAAGGCGCCATCGTCGGCAGGAGCGCCACCACCTGGAAAAAGCGCTTCCCCGGCATATTCGTGTAATTCACGGCATACGCGAAAATGAAGCCGAAAATGATCGCCGTCGTCGTCGAGGCGAGCGACGAAAAGAGCGTATGGCCGAAGACCGTTATGAATTCACGGCTCGTCACCGCCCGCTCCCAGTCGGAGGCGTCCGGGACGAGAAGGATCTTCGCCAGCGGATACAGAATAAATAGGCCGAAGAGCAGGAAAAGCACGACGATGCCCGCGAGGAGCGGCGGCTCCCGGAGGAGCACTTTCATCTCCGCCTTCCATCCCGTATGCTCATGGCCCGCAGCAATTTCTTTCATAGGAACTCCCTTCAAGGCCGGAAGACCAGCCATCCTTTCTGCCGGGCATCCCCGGCTCCATAAGGCAGAGTGGCTCTTGCCCCCGCTTTCGGCAGAGGTAAGAGCCACAGAAGAATCTCATTGATTTCCGCTTATTCTCCGAAGAATTTCGCGCAGTTCGCGTCTTTGTCCGCGCCGGCCTTCTCCATATCATAAGCATTGTAGAGCGGCAGTTCCGTCAGCGGCTTCTGGCCTTTCGGCGGAGCTACGTCAGGATTGCACGCTACACCGTTCGTCGTGCGGACCAGGATCTCTCCCGCTTCCTTCGTCAGGCAGTAATCCACAAATGCCTGAGCGACTTCTTTATCCGCGCTGTTTTTGATGATCGATACAGGGCAGAGCGTCCAGCCCGCGTCCTTGTAGATCGTGCTGTGGATCTTCTGGCCTTTCTGGCTGACCAGCATCTGATCGGAAATGAAATTCAGGGCGATCAGGTATTCTCCAGCGCCTGTCTTCTGTGCCGGCGCGAATCCCGACGGCGTGAACTGCGCTACCTGATCTTTCAATTTCAGCAGGTAATCCCAGCCTTTTTCCTCACCCTGCGACTGGAGCACAGAGCTGATGAAGGTGAGGCCCGTGCCGGATTTCCGCGGATCCGGAGCGATGATCTCGCCCTTGAAGGCCGGATTCAGCAGGTCTTCCAGCGTTTCCGGAGCCTTGATGCCCTTCGGTTCGAATTCCTGTTTGAAACGGGCTTCATTGTAGCCGATGGACATGATCTCCAGGTACGTGCCGTACCAGTAGCCGTCCTTATCCTGATATTCCGGCTTGATCATCTTCGCGTTCGGCGACTTGTACGCTTCCGTCAGGCCGTCCGCCTTGGCTTTCGCGTGGGCATCGCTCGTGCCGCCCAGCCAGATATCCGCTTTCGGAGAATCTTTCTCCGCCGTGATGCGCGCCAGCGCTTCGCCGGTGGGCAGACGGATGAAGCTCACATCCGCGCCGGTCTTCTGTTTGAACTGATCGGCCAGCTCCTTTGCCGTGTCCTCATGGAACGACACATACATGACGAGCTTCTTGCCTTTCAGATTCTGGCCGCCTTCCGACTTTGTGTCAGAAGAACCGCCGCATCCCGCCGCCAGCGCGACCGTTCCCGCGAGGACCGCCGCCGCCAGTGCTTTCCATTTCATACTTACCCCTCCTTGACTGATTCTTTACAAATCTGTAACAATTTTACTATATCTTTACGGATACCCGCAAGAGTATACCGCCCGCCGCCCCCTATAATGCAGCCATAAAATTTTTCTTTGACCATATATAACCCACATTCTTTCACGAGCCGATAATTAACGTACACTTATTTAAGACCATCTATGCCATTTATAATAACGGGATATCCGCCTGCCTGTCTGCATCATTCTTTGTATGCAATCAAAAACTCCCCTTCCGAATCGGAAAGGGAGTTTTTTCTGTCACATCGGTTCCGAAAGAGCGGGCGGAGCAGAGCGGGCGCGGAAGAGGAGGGCAAGAGCCGCGGCGAGGAGGAAGAGGAGCGCTCCGGCAAGGGAGAAGCGCGTCCCCGCGAGGGTGATGAAGAGCCCGCAGAAAGCGGTGCCCGCCATGGTGCCGAAATTGGCCGCCGTCAGGAAGAGGCCGTTCGCGAAATCCGGCGCTTCCGGCGCGGCGGAGGTGATCATGGACTGGCCCGCCACACTGGCAAATCCCGCGAGAACGCCCAGCAGGAGGATGACCGCCCCGGCGGCGAACGCGGCGCTTCCCGCGGCGAAGAGGAGCAGGTAGCCGGCGCCGAGCGCGGCGGGGAGCACGGCTTTCCACCGGCCGGAGCGCTCGGAATAAAAGCGCCCCGCCAGCAAATTCCCGGCGATATTGGCGGCCCCGTAGCCGAGAAGGACGGCGCTCGCCCCATCGAAGGACATGCCCGACACGCGGTGCAGGAAATCGGTCATGAAGCTGAAGAAGCCGAACATGGCGCCGTTGATGAAAGTGAAAGCCGCCGCCGACCAGAGGAGGGCAGGCCGTCTCAGCACGGCCAGCTGCGCGCCGAGAGTCTTCCTTTCCGGCGGCATGGAGGGCATGAACAGGAGCGTTCCCAGAAAGCCCAGCCCGTTCACCGCCGCGAAAAAGAGCATCGCCGCGGAAAAGGAAGTGTGGGACGCGATGAAGCTCGTCACGGGCACGCCGAGCACCATGCCCGCGGAAACGCCCACGAAGACCTTCGCCGACGCTTTCGGCGCCATGTCCTTCGGCACGGCGGCAGCCGCCGCGGTAAACGCCATGGAGACATACACCGGATGGAGGAAAGCGGGCAGCGCGCGGGCGGCGAGAACCACCGCGAAATGATCCACCGCCGCGGAGACGAGATTGGCCGCCGTGAAAAGGCCGAGCGCTGTGAGCATCACCTTTTTCCTGTCAAACCGGGAGAAAAAGAGCGGCATCACCGGCGCGGAGAGCGCCACGATCCCCGCGAAGATACTTACCGTCCACCCCGCCTCCGGCACGGTCACGCCAAAGGTCTCCGCGATGAGCGGGATGATCCCCACCACGCCCATTTCCGTATTGATGATGCCGAAGACGCCGAAAGTGAGCAGCAGCACCAGCATCCGCCCGTCTGTTTTTTCTTTTTCCTGTTTCATAGAATCTCCTTTCTGCCTGATCTACTCTGGACGCAGTATACCCGGAAATTCTGATGACTTCAAAAGCTTAATTCACATGCTATCTATGCTCGAAGAGCATGAAGATTTTCCGATTTCTTCCAAAAAAGAACAAGAAAAAAGACCCCGCAAGGGGGTCTCTTTCCGTAGGGTCATTCTTTTCAGAATCAGAATACGTAGTTGAGGGATACAGTCCAGGTATCGTCTACGTCGTCGGATTCGTCAAAGTAGCTGTCGCCGTCAGCTGCGAACGCATATTCAGCGTGCAGGTACATGTTCTGCATGAGGGTAACTTCACCGATAGCATTCCAGAATTTTACTTCTTTCAGCGGAAGGAAACGGCTGCCGGAATTGAAGGTGGTCAGCGTATCAAGGATATCGGTCTGGAGACCGGTGCCGCCTGCGTACATGCCGCCGCCTACGTCATTATAAGCGACGTCCAGCTGCCAGCTGCCGACTTTCTTCAGATCGCGTTTGCCGTAGCCAATGCCTGCATTCCACGCGGTGTCTTCCACATAGGAATCAGCAGTGGTGTTCTGCCAGTATTCGCCGAATACACGGAAATCCTGTACCAGAACGACAACGCCTACGCCCCATACTTCCATATCACCATATTCTTCAGCCTGTTCCTGAAGAGAAATGTAATTTGCATAGACATCAACTACGCCAAGATCAGCATCAGCTTTTGCATAGAAGACATCCTGATCTTTCAGGCCTGCCTCTTTGACATCAGCGCCCGCACCACGGAAGGTGTAGTCGCCGGAATTGAACTGGCCATAACCTACAGCGAGGTTGACTTTGCCGAACTGTGCAGCGGCATCCATCCTTCCCTCGTCACGCGCCCCGTGCGCTGGTCCTGCCGCTTCCCCCTCGGCCTCATGCACCGCGCCGACCCGCCCCGGCCCGTGCGGGACTTCCTCGACGCGGTGCGGCGGGAAAACGAAATCCGCCCCTTCCGGCCCCGGTAATCGCCCACGAAAAAAGCAGCCCATACAGAGCTGCCTCTCTGAAAATTTTTTCCGCCTCATCTCCCGATAAATAAATACCCAAAAAAAGGATATGCTTTCGCATATCCCTTTTCTTCTGTTCGTATCAGAACGCGTAGCTTGCGTTCACAAACCACGTCTTGTTCTTCGTGTCGTCGCCCTTCTGGTAGCCGTACCCTACGCCGAAGCTCCATACGTCTTTCGTCGCTTCTACGCCCAGGGACGCCAGCCAGCTGTTGTCGTCCATCACATCGTAGTAGAGGCCGCTGCCGACGCCGCCCATGTCGAGGGTCATGTCCGTATCCGTATCGCCGAACGCCCAGATGTAGGACAGGTCCAGTTTCGGCGTGATCCGCCAGCCGCCGTCCGTCACGGTCTCGTTCCGGAAGCTTACGCCGATGGGGAGCAGCCACAGGTTCTGGTTGTCCGCGTCCGCGTTGAACGCTTTCGCTCCGTCATAGTACACGCTGTACCGCGCCGGGTTCACGCTCATGTAGCGCAGTCCCACATACGGCACGAGCTGGTTCTGGCCGAAGACGTATTCTTTCTCGCCCCGCAGGCCGATGGTCCAGGCGTCTACATCGCGGTCCGCGCTCAGGCTCTTGCCTGCCACGGTGCCGTCGATGTCGTTATCGCTGGTCACGTAGCCCACATCGGCCATCAAGTTCGTGTGCGCTTCTTCGTCCTTGATGCTGCCATAGAGGGTGAAGCCCCATGCGTCGTAGTCGTTGTGGCTGATGACGCCGTTGCCGTCCCCGGAGCCGTAATGGAAGGCCACGCCGCTCTGGAAGTTTCCGTGTTTCGCGAAGTCCACGCCGACGATGGCGCCGTCGTAGTCCGTGCTGGAGTGGATGCCGCCGAAGGAGGAGCCCATGCTGTCGGTCTCATACTTGCGGTGGATGTACTTCGCCCAGATGCCGCCGTCGTTATTCACCCAGCCGGCGTCCTGCACGTAGTCGTCCGTGAAGGAGAGACGCTGCATCACGTTGTCCGCCATGTCGCGGGCGATGGAGACCGTATTGCCGGTGACCGCCGCATCTTCGCCGATCATTGCCGCCCGGCCGTAAGCCGCGCCAGTTTCGTCCTTGCTCCAATCGCTGAAGAACTGTTTGCCGCCTTCTGTGAGACCTTTCGACGTATCCCAGTTCTTGTTGATTGCATCCTCAATCGTCGGCTGGAGCGGGCCGGCATCGAGTGCACTCACCATGGAATCTGCCGCCTGCGCTTTTTCTTCTTCCGACAGGCTTGCCATATTCTTGTACGTCACATCATAAGCAGTCTTATCTTCAGCCGTAGTGGTAGTTCCGGTCGCAAAGCCTTCCGTCCGGTCATAGACGAAATTGTCATCCGTCCAGAACGAGCTGTCGGTTGCGGTATTCGCAGCGATATGGTAAGCATCCTCCGTCTTTGTGAGTCCGGAAATATCCAGTTTCGCGCTGCCGTCGACCGTGACCTTGCCGCCATCGATGAGCGCGGTATTACCCGCTTCCACCGTTTTACCATCCAGAGTTGTCACACTGTCAGCTTCCACCATGATTGTATCGAAATCGTGAATCTTGCTGTCGCTGGTGTACTTGCCAGACGTGTTATCCAGCGCGGAAAGCGTATTCGTGCCGGAAATCTTCAACGTGCTCGTACCGGTCACACTTTCGTAGACATCGGCCTTTTCATCGTTGTCAGTATCCTTCGAGTAGGAAATATCTTCGAATGCTTTGCTGCCGTAATACGGATTATAATTGTTGTTCGCATAAGCCGTAGTCAACTTGTAGCCCTGACCGGAAATTTCACCGGCTACGGTAGTTCCGTTCAAGGTCACCGTAGCGTTGCCTACGGTGGATGCGGTATTGGTCGTATCATATCCCGTATGTCCTTCTACCTGAGGCAATCCGTCGATACCGAGCGTGGTGCCGTTCACTACGCCGCCTGCATAGACGCTGCCCTGCACATCGCCGCCGTTCAGCGTGATGTTGCTTTCACCGACATGAGCGCCGCTGCCGTCTTTAGAATTGTCAATGGCAATACCGCCGCCCACGATGTCTTTCGTCACGGTGCCGCCATTCACAACGATATTGGACTGGGTAACATTGGCTTCACCGGTCATACCCATGCCGACGCCGCCGCCTACGATAGAGGTGTCATCGAGTACGCCTTTCAGGTCGACCATGGCCGCACTGGCATTGTAGCCGAGACGATTCCACCACGGATAGCCGTCCTGATTATTATTCTTTGTCGCATCCATGAAAGAGCGCATATCCAGATTGGATACAGTGCCGCCGGTCACAGTGATATTACTGGTCTCCACGGTAGAAACTGCGTCATTGCCTTCCGTCTTCCACTGCGAATTGCCGATGGCCATGCCGCCGCCGAAGATGCCGTCCGTATCGCCTGCATTCTCAATATTTACGGTCTTCGCCGTGCTGAGCGCCACATTGCCATCCTTAGTCTTTCCTTTGGTAGATGTGGTCGCCGCGGTGCTACCTTCCATGCTGATGGCTACGCCGCCGCCAAAGAGGCCGACGGTCTGCATACCGGAAGCGGTCGAAATGTTAACGGTGTCCGTCATTTCTGCCGTTGCTCTGGCGTTATTGTCTGTCACCGCTGCGCCGCCGCCGAAAACAGCCGCCGCATAGCCGCTGTTCAACTTAATGTCCGACCCTTCAGTAGTTGCCGTTGCCTGTGCGCCATCTTCACCGGAAAGGACTGCACTCGCGCTGCCGTGTCCGACTGCTACGCCGCCGCCGAAGACTCCAAGCGCCATGCCCTGCCCTTTCAGGCCTGCCAGTTTCTCACTATCCAGCGTGCCTCCTTCAGCAGCTCCGATAACAGCTTTCACTGCGTCTCCAAGAGTCGCCACATCCGCTTTGCCATTCAAATCGACAGTAATATTCGATTTCCCGGTCGTTGCCGTAGCATTGGAGTGTCCGTAAGCATCTCCTTTGTTATACGAAGTCCCATCTTTATGGGTAGGAAGCGAGCCCACTCCTTCACTCGGATCACGCACGGTATACGTATGGGAAGCCGCCGCAAGACCACCGCCCACGACGCCCACCGCCGTAGTGTTACCTTTCAAATTGATATGGGTTTCACCTTTTACGTCTGCTGTAGCATTTCCACCTTCAATCGCGTGATTGACATTTACCGTAATGCCCGATACGTCTGTATCAGAACTTCCATCATTTTTCCCGATGTTTCCGCCTTTGATAAGTTCGACTACACCGGTGGCATCCACAGAGGCCGCTGCGCCGCCGCCGATGAGGCCCACGCTGAGACCATTCGTGACATCCAGTTTGGTATCACCACCTACGGTACTGGTCGCATTGCCGCCGATGGTGGAAATAGCCGAGCCGCCGCCTGCGACAGCCGCAGTGAGGCCGTCGTGATTCTTCTGCAAATCCACAGAGGAATCAATGGTCACGGATGCATCGCCCGTGATGATGGAAGTCGCGTTGCCGCCAAGCGCAATGGCCGAGCCGCCAGTAGAGAAGCCGCCCAAATTGGCCGGGCCATTGACGGTAACATCCACGTTCCCATTGAGAGTCGTAGTGGTCTTGGTCGGATTTTCATCATTGCCGGTCTGAATCCATCCCAAGCCAGACATGACACTTCCTGTTACATTCCCTACCGTGACTGCTGCACTGCCGCCCGTGCCGCCGAGCACGTTGCCGCTGTTGATGGTCATATTCACATTACCGGTACGGGTAATAGAAGTTTCTCCTTCAGCATCTACCTGTGGTCCCAAAAATCCCAAAATTGTACCTGCATTGGCACCGGTATTAACGGAAAGATCGCCGCCAACTGCGCCTACTACCACAGGAGAGGTGTCATTCGATCCGACTACATACTGAATGTCGCCCGTCAAAGTCGCATCCTTATCTGTAATGGTATTGGCATTTATAATTTTATCGCCTACACCGGGAAGCTTACCTTCAATAATTCCGCCAAGAGTGTCGTCTTCCAGAATCCCCAGAAGCCCCGTATCGATTTTACTTTCTCCGCCAACAGCACCGACTAATACCGTATTACCTTCCGTAGGAGTCAGCGCGCCGCGAATGCCATTCAGAAGCGCCATCGCCCCGGCATTCTTGTTATCTTCAATAGCATTCTTCAAATCATTGAACAGAATGCCTGCGTTGCCGTTCGTCTGAATATTGAGTTTACCCTGTCCAACAACCAACTTGCTGCTCTGTGCCTCATGAACGACAAATTGATTAGTTATCGTTCCCTGTTCACCTGGAGCTGTCTTACCGTTCAGAGTAGCCGCATTCGATACCCCCCCCTACTGGGACTAAAATGGCCATAGCAGCCATTGCGGCCAGAAGCTGCCGCTTGTTCCTTTGTTTCATAAAAATTTCCTCCTTTTCATCGCCTGTATGGCGAAAACAATCAGGAATCTCTTTTGTATTATACGCCTCTTCCGTCCACCCTGTCTATTCTTTCATATGTAAATGCTTTCTACTGGTATTATATTTTCAGCAGGGCCTTATAAAACCTTTCCATAGCGCCGGGGGAAAAGAGCGCTGCGCCAAATTCCGCCGCGCAGGCCGCCCACTGCCCCATGGCTCTTTCCCACGAAAAAAGCAGCCCATACAGAGCTGCTTTCTTTTTGTCTGTCGTTACTGCGCTGCGGGAGCGGCGGCCGCGGCGAGGACGGCCGAGGCGATCTGCTGGGTAGGCGCGCCTTCCGGAGCGGGCGCGGGGACGGCGGCCTCAGCGGGCTGCGCCGTTTCGGCGGGCTGCGTCTCCGGCTGCGCCGCCTGCCGTTCTGCCGTGTCGTGGGCATATTTCTGCGGCATGCGGCTCATGCGGCTGAGATTCATATACAGGTCCTGCGCTTTCACACGGAGTTTTTCCGCTTCTTTCGCTTCTTTCGGGTCGAGGGCCTTCAACGCTTCCCCGTCCGCCTTGTATACCGCGCACAGGTGGGTCTCCAGATTGTAGAATTTCGTATTCTTATTCACATAGAGGCCCGCGTCGAATTCGCGGATGGACGTGACGAGATTGTCCCGGGCGAAGTCCATGGCGTTCACTTTGTCCCGGTAGGACTCCACGTACATCTTGAAATGCATATTTTCCACGCTGTTCGGGAAATCCATGGTCTGGATGGCAGTGAGCGTGGAGAGGTCCGCATAGACCACTTCGTCTTCCCCGGCGGCGACGACGCGGTATTTCGCGGGGTTGGCGAGGAGCGATGCCGAATCCATGGCCATCGCGGCGTTCGGCGCGGCCAGCACGAGGCCGGCGAGCATGAGGCTGTACAGTTTCTTCATGGGTCCTCCTTATTCTGCCTTCGGCGCGTGCACGGCGCGGAAGAGGCTGTAATAGATGTCGTCCGCTTCTACTTTGGCTTTTTTGCCTTTCCACGAAGCGTCTCCGATCTGGCCGCCGTTCTGGTCGTAGACGGCGGCGAGCGTTTTTTCCAGACGGTACTGGTCTTTTTCCTTATTGCCGTAGGCGGTGGCGTCGTACTGCTGGATGGACGTGACGATTTCTTTTTTCTGGAACGCCATGGCGTCGGGTTTCTTCGCATAGGTCTCCACATACATAGTGAAGGAAATGTTTTCTATGCTGCCGGGATAGTCCCGGGTCTGCATGGCCCGCACGGTGTCCATGTCGGCGTAGACGGCTTTTTCCCGGTCGGCGTAGATCACGCGGTACTGCAGGGGATGCGAGAGCAGGGTCTCGGAGTCCATGGCCAGAGCGGCGCACGGCGCGGCGAGCGCGAGGCCGGCCGCCAGAGCTGCGCACAGTTTCTTCATACATTGCCTCCTTATGATGAAATGATATTTTCTAATAGATATATTAATACTAACATATTCTACCAGTAAAAGCAACGGCGGCCCCGGTTGCGCCGGCGGGCGGATTTACTATAATGGAATCACAGGAAGCACAGGAGAGCCATGAAATACCGCATCGGAGGCGCGCTCATCCTGGCGGCGGCCCTGCTTTGCGCCGCGGCGGGATGCGGAGGGACCGCGCTGAAACACACCCGCCATCTGGTGGCGGAGACCTGCACGGACCAGCGGCCGTTTCTGTTTGAGGAAGACGGCGCGCCGGCCGGTTTTGACGCGGACCTGCTCCGCCTCCTCGCGGCCCGGGCGGGCTATACGGCGGAGCTGCGCCGCACCAGTCGGACGCGCCTCTTCGCCCATCTCCAGCGGGGCTACGCGGACCTCGCCCTGTCCAGCCTCGTCCTCACGACGGACAACGCCCGGTCGTACCGCTACTCCGCGCCGTATTTCCTGAACCGGCAGGCCATCCTCACGGCGGACCCGTCCATCGCGTCCGCGGAGGACCTGCGGGACAAAGTCACGGCGGTGCGGCCCGGCTCGGCGGGACAGTTCGCGCTGGAAGCCCGTTTCGGACAGGATGCGCCGGCGCTTCGCAAGACGGCCGATGCGGCGGAGGCCCTTCTCGCAGGCGAGGCGGACGCCTTCGTGGGGGACGAGCCGTATCTCCGGCTCCTTCTCCGGGAATACCCGGCGCATCGTCTCCGCCTCGTGGAAGACGAGCGGGCATTCCCGCCGGAGCGGTACGTCATCCTCTATCCGAAAAACGGGGACCCGGAGGTGCGCCGCGCGCTCGGCCGGGCGCTCTCCGCGCTCATCGCGGACGGCACGTACGCCGCGCTCTACCGGAAATGGTTCCACGAAGAACCGCCGCCGGCGCTCCGGGACGCGGTGTACGGCAAATGAAATGCCGCGTGTCTTTCTGATTTCCTGCACAAAAAAACTCCCATGCGCCGCATGAGAGGGACGGCCCGGAGCCGTCTTTTTTTATACCAGTTTTTTCCGCCACACCCCGCCGTGCCAGCGCCAGAGGAAGACCGCGCCGCGGGTGCATTCGTCCGCCGCCATGGCGACCCAGATGCCCACGAGGCCCCAGCCAAGATGGACGCCGAGGAGCCACGCCCCGAGAGTGGCGATGCCCCATATGAAGAGAATGCCCACCGTCACGGGGGCGCGCACGTCGCCCGCCGCGTTCAGCGCCATGACCATGCTCATATTCACCGCGCGGCCGATTTCCAGAAAGATTTCCACGAAGAGGATGACCCGGCCGAGAGCGTGCACCTCCGGATCGTCCGTGAAAAGGGAAAAGACCGCATCGCTGTGCCAGAAGAGAAAGGCCGCGATGCTCCCCGAGAGCAGCACCGACACGAGGATGGTGAATTTCACCCGCCGGTCCACCTCGTCATTGTCCCCCGCGCCTTTGAAATACCCCACGAGGATCTGCGTGGCCATGGCGAGCGACTGGGAGTAGACGTAGCTCGCCATGGCGATGATGTAGGCATAGATTTTCGTGGTGATGACCACGAGGCCGAAGACGTTCACGAATTTCATGATGACCGTCTGCGAGAGCTGGTACGAGAATGTCTCCCCACCGCAGGGGATGCCGATGGCCAGAATCTGCCGGAGCGTGCGGAAGGGGAAAGGCCGCAGATACGAGAGCGACAGCCGCGCCGGCGTGTACCGGTGAAAGAGGACCACGATGAGGACGAGGCCGAGGATTTTGGAAATATTCGTGGAGATGCACACCCCCGCCACGCCGAGAGACGGGATGGGCCCCCACCCATGGATGAGCACCAGATTGCCGCCGATATTGAGCACGTTCATCACGAGCGAGCAGATCATGGTGAGCTTCAGCAGGGACCAGCCGCGGAGGAAGGAAATGAACGCCATGTACAGGCTCTGCACGAATACAAACGCGCCGATCCACCGCATGTACAGCGACGCGTCGCTCCAGATTTCCTCGGGACGCCGATGGCCCGGAGAAACCAGCCGTCGCAGAAAAAGAGCACCGCCGAGAGCAGCGCGCCGAGCACGAAATTCGACGCCAGCGCCACGGTGCACACCTCGCTCACCTTCGTCAGGTCTCCCGCGCCGCGGTAATGGGCGATGAGAATCGTCGCGGCCTGACACATCACGGCCAGCGTGAGCACGATCATATTGAACACCACATTGTCATTGCCCACGGCGGCCACCGCGTCCTGCGAATACCGGCTCAGCATGAACTGGTCCACATTCGGCACCATCATCTGCAGGGCCGTCTCCACAAAAATCGGCACCGACATGGAAAAGACCGCCCATCGGCTGCGGTAGGGATTGGCTTTCACATTCATCGCATCATCCGGGCGCGCCCGGCTCCTTTCATACAAGACAGGGTGCATTGTATCACGGCGGCGCGCGCCGCGCAACCGGCGCAAAAAAAGACGCCCTCGCGGACGTCCTTTCGGGAAATCTCAGCGGATTTCCACCGTATGCACCACTTTGTAGCCGTGCTCTTCCAGATGCTTCGTGGAGAGCGGCAGATCCGGGAAATCGCCGCGGATGACGATTTCGTACTCCTCTTCATTTTCCTTGTACGTCACCAGGCTGTCGATATTCACGCCGTCGCCGGTGAGCACGCTGGACATATCCTCCAGCACGCCTTTCTTGTCGTGCACATGCACGGCGATGCGCGTCTTGCCGTCCTCGAGGCCCATCATATTGACGAACGCCCGCAGGATGTCCCGCGCGGTGATGACCCCCACCACGACGCCCACGTCGCTCACCACGGGCAGACCGCTGATGTTGTTCCGCTCCATGAGATACGCCGCCTCCTCAATGGTGGCGTCCGCATTGATGGCGATGACCCGCTTCGACATGATGTTCTTCACCTTGAGCTGATCCAGCAGCGAGCTGATTTCATACTCCGCCAGCGTCGTCGCCGGAGACGGGGACACCCGGCTGATGTCGCCGTCGCTCACCAGCCCCACCAGCTTGCCGCCCTCCAGCACGGGCAGGCGATTGATCTTGTGCGCCTTCATGATCGCCGCCGCCTTGGTCACCGTCGTGTCCGGCGTAATCGTCACCGGATTTTTTGACATGCGGTTTGCTGCGAACATGATAATCGTCCCTTCCTCAAGACAATGGAAACCGGATTCTCTTTTTATTGTACCACAGACAGCCCGTGTCCCGGCACCCGCCGGAGCGCTTTCCTCCGTCCGCCGCACGGAATGCCCTCTTTGTCAGAAATAGGCCCGGCTGTCCAGAATCCGCTTCCGCTCCTGCCAGTCCGGCATCATCACCGTCAGCAGCTCATAGAACCGCCGCGAATGATTCGGCAGCACCAGATGGCAGAATTCATGGGTCACCACATATTCGATGCAGTCCTCCGGCATCTCCGCCAGCCGCCGGTTCAGCGTGATGATTTTTTTCTCCTTCACACAGGAGCCCCACTGCGTATCCATGCTCCGGATATGAATGCGGGGCTTCTCCACGCCGTACCGCACAAACTGCGGATACACCCGGTCCGCTGCCTCCCGGAAAATCAGGCGGCACTGCCGCGTGAGCCACCGCGTCACCAGACGCCTCCGCGCCTCGCTGTCCTCCCGGTTCTTCATCTGCACCCGCAGATACACCCCGTCCGAGGCGATGCAGTCCTTCGGGCCCTCCTCCACCTTCAGGCGCAGCCCGCGCCCGCGCAGATAAAAGGTCTCCCCGCTCACATACTGCTTCGGACTCGGCGCATACCGCGCCATCTCCTCAAAATGCGCCTGCGCCCGCCGGATATAAGAGGACTTCCGCGCCACGAAGGCATCCGCTTCCGCCTCCGTCACCTCCGGCCCGGCCGACAGATATACCGTGCCGTCCCGGTGAATGCGCAGATTCAGATTCCGCACCGCCTTGCGCTCCAGCACATAGACGATGCCCTCCGCCGTCCGCTTCCCTGCTTCATCCATGGTTCAGAACCTCCGCAGAGCGACCGTTTTCACATTGCTGATGATCCGGTCGATCACCGCAAAGGACAGCTTCAGCCCCCGGTGCTTCTCGTAATCATAAAACAGATCGTCGATATCCTGCGCGATGCGGTCATGGATGGTCTTGCTCCGGCTCCAGTCCACCTGGCTGTGCGCTGCGATGATCTTCGTGATGGCCAGCGCCATTTCCGCCTCGAAGTCCGGAGACACATCCCGGATATTCTCGTCTGCAAAAATGCCGGAAATCACGCCGTAAAAGGCCTGCGCATGGGGATTGTCCCGGATGGATTCCGGATAATACACCCCGCTCCGCCCGGCGTGGTAATCCTCCATGATGGCCTGCATCTTCTCCAGATACTCCGCATCCGAGATGGCCTTCTCCTTGTACTGCTCCAGCGTCTCCCTGATCCGTTTGGAAAAGCTGTCATAATAGGCCGGATTTTCCAGCCGCTTTTCGCTGATGCTTTTCGACAGGCGGCTGGTGATCGCATCCGCCCGGGCCCGCTTCGTTCCCAGCGACTCCAGCTCCTTCAGGAAATCATCCTTATTCAGGATATCCACCGGGCTGGTGAGCCGCTTCAGCCCCTGCACCGACAGATGCCGGTCCAGCAGATTCTGCATCATCGGCTCATACTCCCGGTTGTCGATGGCGTCGCAGTACCGGATTTTCACACTCCGCCGCACCTTCGAGAAGAAAAGGAACGCATCCTGATACTTCCGGCGCTGCTCCTCTGAAAGGCCGCCCTCCCCGTAGGCCAGCTCCGAATTGAGCACGATATTCAGGCATTTTCCGAAAACGCACAGCCGCTGATAAAACGTCTCCCGCGTCTTTTCATCCGCAAGAAACACCTCCACCGACTCCGTGTCCCGGATATTCTCCACCGTGCTGAACAGATCCATGAGCTGCGTGTAGGCGCTTTCCAGCCGGCCCAGATACTCCCCGATCTGAATGGCCACGTTCTTCAGGTCGCTGCCGTCATAATTCTCGAGGCCGGCGCCGCTGTACAGATTCATCGCCGCATCCAGCTCCCGGATCAGCCCGCGGTAATCCACAATCAGCCCGAAGTCCTTCCCGTCCGCCAGACGGTTTGTCCGGGCGATGGCCTGAAGCAGATTGTGCTCCTTCAGTTCCTTGTCGATATAGAGCACCTGGCAGACCGGCGCATCAAAGCCCGTAAGCAGCTTGCTGCACACGATGAGAATATCAATCTCCCCGTGAACGAACTGATCCTTCAGCGTCTCCTCATAGGTATCCGCATCGCCGTAGCGCGCCATCATCTTGTTCCAGAATTTAATGACCGTGTCGTCGATATCGTCATAGATATCGTCCGCTCCCTCGCGCATATCCGGCGGGGAAATCACCACCTCGCACCGGAGATCGCCCAGCGTCCGGAAGCACTCCCAGTACCGCACCGCGTCCCGCTTGTAATTCGTGGCCAGCATCGCCTTGAAGCCCGTCGCCTTGAATTCACTGTTGAAATGCCGGTCGATATCCAGCGCAATCCGTTGAATGCGCGCATCCGTGGAGGTGAGCCGCCGGATGCTGCTCCACTTCCGGGACAGATCCTCCCGCTGGGCCTGCGTGAGCGGCTTCGTCACCTGCTCGAACCACAGATCGATATTCTCCTCATCCACACGCTGATCCACGAAGCGCGCCTCGTAAATCAGCGGGACAATGGCGCCGTCCTCCACCCCGTCGGCGATGGTGTACTTGTGAATCAGCCGGCCGAACCGGGCCATCGTATTCTTTTCCCGCTTCATGAGAGGCGTTCCCGTAAAGCCGATATAGCACGCATTGGGAAAAACCGTGCGCATCCGCGCCGCCATGAAGCCGTAATTCGAGCGGTGGCTTTCATCCACCAGCAGGAACACATCCTGCGACAGGTCCCGCAGCGCCAGCCGCTCCGCCGTATTGAACTTGTTGATGATCGTCGTCACCACATCCGCCCGGCCCTCCTGAAGCAGCTCCACCAGATTCCGCCCGGTCTGGGCCCGCGCCGGCTGAAGCCGCGTATGGGCAAAAGTCGCCGTGATCTGCCGGTCCAGCTCCTTCCGGTCCGTGACGATCACCACCCGCGGATGCACCGCCGCCAGCTTCATCAGCAGATACTTTGCCAGCATGACCATCGTGAGGCTCTTCCCGCTGCCCTGCGTGTGCCAGATGACGCCGCTCTGGCGGTTCCCCTTCTCATCGCGCTGCTCCACCGTCCGGAGAATTTCCTTCACCGCGAAATACTGCTGGTACCGGCAGATTTTTTTCACATTCGCATCAAACAGCACAAAATACCGGATGAGCTCCATCACCCGGTCCCGGCTGAAAAGAGACAGAATGTCCCGGTCCTGCTTCGTCACCGTGCGGCCGTGCACATACCGCGCCTCCGCCTCCTGAAGAAACGCCTCGTCCTGCTCCTTCCACACATTCCAGAACCGTTTCGGCGTCCCCGCCGTGGCATACTTCACCTCCGTGCGGTTCGTGGCCATGACGATCTGCGCATACTTGAAAAGCTGCGGCACATACTCCATCCGCTGATTGCGGATCATCTGCTCCACCGCTTCATCCGCCCGTATATGCGGAGCCTTGCACTCGATCACCGCAAAGGGAATGCCGTTGATAAAAAGCACCACATCCGGACGGGCATTGTGCTCCTTGTCCCGGCTTTCCACCGTAAATTCCTCCGTCACATGGAATACATTCCGCTCCGGATGCTCCCAGTCGATATACTTCAGATTGAAATTCAGCACCCGCCCGTCTCCGACGATCTCCGGGAAGCTCTTCCCCAGCAGCAGCGCATCGTAGACCTTTTCACTGGCCCGGATCAGCCCGTCCGTGATGGGCTCATCCAGCTCCTCCATGGCCCGCTCGATATTGGCCGAGGAAAATTCATTCTCCGACCCGCCGTAGGAGTACCGGTTCAGCTTCCGGAGCTGTCCCCGGAGCACATCCTTCAGCAGCACATGATAGAGGCTTCCCCGCTGGGCCTTACATTCCTCCGGGGACAGATAGGTATATCCCATGTCCGACAGCAGCCGGATCGCCGGTTTCTGGCTGCTGTACTTCTCCAGACCTTCCTTTGCCAGCATGATGTCATCTCCTTTTGCTTCACCCGCCGCGGCAGGAAATACCGCCGTCACGGCTTCACCCGTACAATCCCCGACAGCAGCAGCTGCATCAGCGCCTTTTTCTTTCGCCGCTCCTGTTCCAGTGCCTGTCTCAGCAGGCCTATTTCCTGATCGGCTGTGACAAGAATATCGGCAATCGCCATTTGTTCCTTTTCATTTACGGGACATTTGACCCGAATCTTTTTGAAATTCGAATATTTTAAATTTCTTGTATCATCTACCAAGCCCTGTGAATATCGGTAAAACAAGAAAATAATTTCCGGCAATTTGAAAAGATAAGCAAAAAATCTGGCATGGTTACGGCCATTGGGTTTCAAAATCGTATATGCAGGACTTACAATCCCCTCATAATTTGAATAGGCAGACACCCCCTGCCACATTCTCATAGTGTTGTATCCAATATCCCCGATACAAATCTTCAAATACTTCGACTTATCCTCACTGGAATTGTCTTTTAAATCCAGTTGATTTCTTGGGATAACGCCCTTTGTTCCCGTAATGGCAAGCAATTCCAATTCAGGGTGATTCGTTTCCGTTCTCTCGGAAAAAATATCTCCCAGTTTCACTTCTTTCCATGGTTCACTAAATCCCGGCAGCCGCTTTTTTCCCGTAAGCAACACCTGCATGAGATACTGCTTCTGCCGCAGCTTCTCCGCCAGCAGTTTTTCCTGCAGAGCAACCACCCGATCCTGCGTCATCAAAATTTTCGCAATTTTCTGCTGTTCCTCTAAGCAGGGAGCAACAATTTCATAAGTTTCTAAAACACGAAAGTATAACCGCGTTCTTGTTCCTCCCAATTTTTGAGTTCGACAGAAATATCTAAATTGAGGCGAATTGTTTAGTAATGGAATCAGAAAATTCAAATCAGAATGACCATTCGACCGAAACACCGGATATTCTGCGCTAACTAATATACTTTCTCCAGTAGTATTGATATTAAAATGGAAAATATCATCATCGCTCATATGACGATAGGTTACATATTCAGGTGGCACAACCTTATATCCCAGATTTGTTTTTTGTGATTCTTTTCGATCATAGTATTCTGCCTGCCTGATTAATCCATTCCGTGAGGAAGAATAAACCGGCATTGATTCTATGTCATTAGAAAAACTTTTATACTCCTGAATCAAATCACCAACGGGACCTATCTCCCATTCTTTGGGGAATATTCCATGCTTTGTTTTTTTATAGTCAGCCGGCACTTTCCCCTGCCGAATCTGCTCAATCCTGTTTTTGATTTCCGCTTTCATATCCTGATTCTCCGTTATACCAAGCAAGCAGTTCCTCTATTTTTTCTTTTAAATGAATCAGTATTTCCTGCTGCACTTCTTCCGTCATATGGCAGACTGCATCACACAATTCCTGCTTCTTAAGTACAGAGTGCGCCTCCCTGCCGCCATCCGGCTTGACAATCTCCGTTATGGCATAATATCTCTCTTTATCCATGGACTCGGGAAAGACCAGTGCGTTTTCAATGCCAACACTGATCCCCCACCGATTATCATATTGCTTCAGGGTGGTATTCAGTACGTTTCCTTTGCTTTCTTCTTTAAACTTTGTATCACAGTCACTCAGGCAGATAAATTTTACGGGGAATTTCCGCGCAACCAGAAAATCATAGGCTTTTTTTATACAAGTAGAACCGGTATTTCTGGCGTTTCCCTTTTCATCGATATAGCCCACGCACTCAAAATCAAAAGGCAGCACCATGCCAAATACCTCTGCGGCTTTCCTAAAATACTGCACATCTGTTTTTCCCTCAAGATAAACCGTGGGTTTCATGGAAGGTCCCATATCAATGGCAAACGCATCCTGGACGGCTTCTTCCGAAGTGAAGTTGTAATACTCCGGACGGTCTTTGACGATGACATTTCCCGCATCATCTCTGGCCAGCACGATAACCTTGTCATTGCGCCGATTTTCATTATGGATGATGAACAGAGAATGCGTCACCACAAATATCTGGGAAGTCTGTTTCCCTTCGGCGTCGCTGAAAATCCCCTTGTAATAATCCATAATTTTCATCTGCCATTTCGGATGCAGACTAATTTCCGGCTCATCGATAAATACAAACGCTCCGTTGATTGCATTTCTGTCCCGGAGCAGGAAACAGCCGCGATACACGATCTGCTTTTCCCCTGAGCTCAGATCATCAATGGGGATTTCCTTTCCCTTTTTCCGAAAATAGATTTCCTTATGACCGCCGACATTATCGATGCGGCTATATGACAGATCATCAAACATACGCCCGAAAGCATTCGTAAAGCGTTCCATTCTCCGCGGCACCTGAAGCTCACAGTATCGTGCCGTCGGATTGTCCTGTACGGCCTGTGCAATTGCCGCATCGTCCAGTGCCTGAATATCAATCAGGAGCTGTTTCACTTCATTAGGCAGGTTGGTCGAGGACATATGATTCCCCTCAAAAGCATCAAGCTGTGAACTAGATACCGTATGAATCTGGCCTCCTTTAAACCCTATTTCTGTATCAGAGTAAATACCTTTAAGTCCCAATTTATCTCGCGATGTGTAATCAGATATTGTAGTTCCCACATGTTTGACTACTTTTGACCAAGATGACCTTGAACCGCCTGTCACTTGTGCTCCATAATATATCTTATAATTTTCTTTTTCTTCATTTGTTATTTCCATTTCCATTTTTATATCAAATTTTCCAGGGCCAGATAAAAAGTTATACATTTCATGCAAAATTGTGCTTTTTCCGGTTCCATTTTCCCCTGCCAAAATGACCGTATCAACAGGGGTTCCCGTTTTATCACAAAAATTCAGAAATAAATTCCCCAAAACAGGATGGTTCGTAAATTGGATATTGCAAATTTTATACATGATATCCTCCTCTTATAACCCCAGTTCCTCCAGATATTTCTTCATCTGCCCCTGTACCTGGGCCAGCTCTTTTTCGATGGCGGCGATATTCCGTTCCACGTCCTCGATATCCACCAGCGGTTCTTCCTCGAAGGTGTCCACATAGCGGGGAATGTTCAGGTTGTAGTCGTTCTCCTCGATTTCCTCCCGGCTGGCTGCATGGGCGTATTTCTCCACGTCCGTCCGCGCCTGATAGGCCTGTACGATGGCTTCGATATCGCATTCCCGCAGGATATTCTGGTTCTTTCCCTTTTCGTAGTGTCCTTCGCCGGAGGCGTCGATGAAAAGAACGTCCTTCCGGTCCCGGTTTTTCTTGAAAATGAGGATGCACGCCGGGATGCCCGTGCCGTAAAACAGATTGGCCGGCAGTCCGATCACCGCGTCCAGCACATTTTTCTTTTCGATGAGCGCCCGGCGGATCCGACCCTCGGCCGCGCCGCGGAAGAGTACGCCGTGGGGCAGCACCACCGCCATGCGGCCGTCGCTGGCGAGGCTGGCCAGCATGTGCAGGACGAAGGCGTAGTCGCCCTTGGAGCTCGGGGGCACGCCGAGGTCAAACCGGCCGTACGGGTCGAGCTCGGCGGACATTTTTTTCTTTCCCTTTTTGTCCGGCTCCGCATCGGCCAGAAAGCCGCTGTCCCATTTGTCGAGGCTGAACGGCGGATTGGCCACCACCACCTGGAATTTCATGAGGCTGTCGTTTTCCAGATTCTGCGGATTGGAGAGCGTGTCCCCCTGCCAGATATGCGCGTCGTCCACGCCGTGGAGGAACATATTCATGGAGCAGAGCGCCCAGGTCTGGGCATTCTGTTCCTGTCCGTATACAGCCGCCCTGCCGCCGGGCACCTTCCGGAAGGCTTTGAGCAGCAGGCCGCCGCTGCCGCAGGTGGGGTCATAGATGCGGTCGTTTTCCCGGGGCTCCACCAGACGGGCGATGAGCTCGGAAACGGGGCTCGGCGTGAAGAATTCGCCGCCCTTTTTCCCCGCGTCGGAGGCGAACTGGGCGATCATGTACTCATAGGCATCGCCGATGATGTCCGCCGAGCCCAGCTGGCCCGGGCGGAGATCCAGTGCGTGGAAGTCCTCCAGCAGGTTGCGCAGGATAGCGTTCTTTTCCTTCACGTCCCCCAGATCCACCTGCGAATTGAAGTCGATCGCGCGGAACACATTACGCAGCTTGCCGCTGTTTCTGTCCTCGATATGGGACAGCGCCACATTGATTTTCTGCCCGATTTCCGTATCGTTCCGGTGGTCGTAGAGGTAATCGAAGGTGGATTCCTCGTCCAGTGAGAAGCGCTCCCGGCTCATGGCCCGCTTCACACGCTCCATGTCGCCCTCATAGCGCTGGATGAATTCCGCCTCCTTTTCCTTCGCTGTATCGCTCAGATATTTCACGAAGAGCATGGACAGGATATAGTCCTTGTAGCGGGAGCTGTCTATTTTTCCGCGGAAGCTGTCGCAGGCATTCCACAGTACGCGTTCAATATCGCTTCTTGTCGTCATGGTGGTGTTGTCTCCTTTTCTTACTGAACCGCCGGGGCCGCCGCACGGCCGGCTGCGTCTGCTGCTGTCTGATGAATGCCCCCGCAGAGGGTGCGGATGCCCTGTTCCGGTTCCTGGCGGAGGTCCAGCGTATGGAAGAGTTCCACCAGGTCCCGCAGGATGTCATGGTGCTCCGCTTCCTCTCTGAAAGCCGGCTCCGCCGGGAGCAGATCCCGCAGGCCGCTGTCTCTCAGCCGGGAGAAGGCTTGCCCGAAGGCCTGACAGAGGCCGGGCTCGTTCCGCTGCCCGTAAAGGCGTTCAAAGCCGGACACCTCCTGCGGCGCTTCCGCGGTGTCACTCAGATATTTCATGAGAAGCAGGGAACGGATGCCGTCCATCCCGCTGAGGCTGTCCATTCTGCCGCGCAGGCTGGCGCAGGCTTTCCAGAGGATATTTCTGATTTCATTTTCCGTTGTCATGATTTACGTCTCCTTTTTGATACATATGTGCAAGAATCGCTTCGCAATAGGTCATTTTTTCTTCAGCCAACGTGCGGAGAAGCGCCGCTTCCCGCCGGGCCAGTTCATACAATCCGGCGGCCCGCCGCTGCGCCTCCGGCGCCGGCAGATGGATTTCCATGCCCGCCAGGACGCGGGGGCTCACGGCGCTCAGCATATTGCCTGCGGAGTCCTTGTAAAAACGCCGCCGCATGGATTCCGTATTCAGCAGCCAGTGAAGGTAGGCCGGCACAGCGGCGCCTTCCCGACAGCGGATCACCGCAAAATTGGAGGAGATCACCATACCGGCCGTGTCTTCCCCGATGAGCACCGCCGTATAGGGAACGGTGAGGCGCATCACGATATCGCCGGGCTGGGAGAGATACTCCGGCCGGAGCGGCTCTTCCGTACAGTAGGTGTCTCCGGACTGTGTGATGAGGGTCCCGTCCTCCCGGAGGGCGCGCAGTGTAATCAGCGGATACTGATACTGACCGCCGTCCTTCGCCTGTTTCCGGGCGAGCACAAGGCCGCTTCGCACAGCAGCTGCATCTTTCAGTTTCATCTTCACATTTCCTCTTGTCATGGGCAAAAATAACAATTTCGTTGTAAAAAAATAGTTGCTAACCAGCTGATTTTCTTCATTATACCTCATGTTATTTTCTTTTGCAAATCAATATGTCATATTTTAAAATAACATTCTTTCATACTCTGAAGGTCCTCTCCTGTCCCCTCTTCCCGACGAAAGTATCTTCCGCTACAATAAAAGAAAACGTGTTTTTCAGAAAGGAGATTCCCATGCCGTACGTCAATATTAAAATCACGAAGGAAGGCCAGGTCACGCCGGAGCAGAAGCGCCGGCTCATCGAGGGGGCGACGAATCTGCTCCATGATGTGCTGGGCAAGAACAAGGCCACCACGGTGGTGACCATCGATGAAGTGGACACGGACAACTGGGGCATCGGCGGCGTGCCGATCACGGAGATCCGGAAGCAGCAGAAATAAAGCGGCTCCCCACACAAGGGCAAATCTGTCCACGAAAAAAGGCTCCCTCACGGGGAGTCCTTTTTATTTGTTTTATTTCTCTTTCCCGCTGCGGCGCTCCGGAGCGGCTGCTTTTTCCGCCTCCGCGGCCTGACAGTCCGGGCAGCAGCCGTACCATTCCAGATTGTGGCCGGTGATGGTGAAGCGCGTCTTTTCGGATAGTTCCTTTTCAAAGCTCTCGAGGGGACAGTGGTCGATCTCGATCACCCGATGGCATTTCAGGCAGATGAGGCGGTGACAGTGCCCCGCCGCTTTCAGGGAGAAGCCGTATTTCCGCAGGTCCGGCAGGTAGTGCTTCTCCGCCAGCCCCCGTTCGGTAAAGAGTTCCAAAATGCGGTACAGCGTGGAGAAATCAGGCTTTTTCCCCTCTTCTACGAGGGTCCGGCTGATGTCCTCCGCGGTGAGCACGCCGCCACACTGCCGGAGCAGGCGCAGCACCTCCCGGCGGGTGCGGGTATTTTTCAGACCGTGCCGGTGAAGCAGGTCCTCACAGAGCTGCATGTCTTCCGTTTCTGTCATGGCGGCCTCCTTACGAATGACGCGCCGGAACGAGGCTGCGCCCGGCAATGACCGCCAGCAGGACCGCCACAGACACGAGGGCCGTCACGCCCCCCGGCGCCGCGTCAATCCAGTAGGACAGGAAAAGGCCCCCCATGAGGTCGAGGAAACTGAACAGCACGGACAGCTCCATGGTGCGCCGGAACCCTTTCTGGAGCTGCAGGGCCGTCGCCACAGGCAGCGCGATGAGGGAACTGATGACGAGGATGCCCACGATGCGGATGGACACGGAAATGGTGGCCGCCACGAGCACCGCAAAGGCATAGTTAATGAGGCGGTACCGCACGCCGGCAATCTTCGCACCGTCCTCATCGAAGGTGAGCAGCACCAGCTGCGGATAGAGCCGGACGATCATCGCAAGGGACACCACGCTCAGGAAGAGCACGGACCACACGTCCTGCCGGGTCACGGTGAGGATGCTCCCGAAGAGGAAGGATTCCACATTGGCATGGACCACGCCGGAGCTGATGATGGTGATGGCGATGCCCACGGACAGGGACAGGATGATCACCAGAATGAGCTCTGCATACTGGCGGAACCGCTGCCGCAGCGCCTCGATGAGCAGGCCGAAAAAGGAAGTGAGCCCGAAGGCGCTGAGAATGGGATTCAGGTCCAGCAGCAGCCCCAGAGCCACGCCGGCCAGCGACGCATGGGCCAGAGAGTCGCCGATCATGGAGTAGCGCCGGAGCACGAGAAACATCCCGATGAGGGGACACACCAGAGAAATGAGAATGGCCACGATAAAGGCATTCTGCATGAAGGCGTATTCAAACATGGCTGTCCCTCCCCATATTTTCCGACAGATATTCCTGAATGTATTCCTCAGGGGAGCAGAAGTGACCGTGCCCGTTGACCACATGGAACATTTTCGTGGAATTTTTCACCGCAAATTTCAGGTTGTGCTCCACGGTGAGGATGGTAACGCCCTGCTCCTGATTGAGCGATCTCATGAAGGGGTACAGCTCCAGCTGACTTTTCACGTCGATGCCCGTGGAGGGCTCGTCGAAAATGAGAAGGTCCGGCTCGCCCATGAGGGCCCGCGCGATGAGCACCTTCTGGCACTGCCCGCTGGACAGGCTCCCCATGAGCTGGTCCCGGAGGTCGTACACGTCCATCTGCTCCAGCGAGCGGCGGATCACGTCCCGGTTCTTCAGGCCGAGGACTCTCCGCTGGCAGTTCATCACCTCCTGCACGGTGATGGGAAACTGCCGGTTCAGCGTGTCGAAGCGCTGGGGCACATAGGCGCAGTGCCGGAATGTATTGGTGATGGTGCCGCTGTCCGGCTGAAGGAGCCCTAATATGAGGCGCACGAGGGTGCTCTTTCCGCTGCCGTTCTCCCCCACGATGGAAATATAGTCGCCGCGGGCCACGTCCATGGAAACGTCCTGCAGCAGATACGGTCCGTTCTCATAGCGGAAGGACACGTGTTGTAATGAAAGCATACTGATCCCTGCCATTTCTTCAAGATGGGTCCATTATATCGCTGATAGCCATATAAATGCAAATGACTTGCATTTATTGACAAGACCGGCCCGCCGCTTTATACTGACTCCAGCATATTTTCAATGAATAAATAGAAATGATCCGACAGGAGGACCTCTATGAAACTATGGCGCATCGCCCTTGCGTGCGTGCTTTGCACGGCGGCACTGCTCACCGGCTGCGGCTCATCCGCCCCGGAGGCACAGCCCCCTGCGGGAAAAATTCCCGTGGTGGCTTCTTTTGATGCCATGAAGGAATTTACCGAAGCGGTCGGCAGCGACCGGGTGGCGGTGACCACGCTGATCCCGGCCGGCACGGAGCCCCACGATTTCCATCCCACGCCGCACAATCTGAAATCGCTGCTCCACGCCCGCCTTTTCATCTGCAACGGGCTCGGCATGGAGCCCTGGGCCGATGAGGTGACCGCCGCCGTGGGCAATGAATCGCTCATCACGGTGGACGCCTCCCGCGGCGTGGATGCCATCCCCGCGGACAGCCGCCGGGAACGGTTCGATCCGCACTGCTGGCTCAGTCTGGAAGCGGCGCAGACGGAGGTGCAGAATATCGCCGACGCGCTGGCCGGAGCCGATCCGGACCACGCTGACTATTATCAGAAGAATGCCGCCGCCTACAAGGAGGAGCTCCGGTCCCTCCTCGAGGAATACCGGGCGAAATTCCAGTCCGTACCGGGCCGGCATTTCGTGACGGGCCATGCGGCCTTTGCCTATCTCTGCCGCGACTACGGCCTCATTCAGAACAGCGTGGCTCCCGTCTTTGCCGGCGGCGAACCGGGACCGCAGCAGCTGGCCCGTCTGGCTGATCTGTGCCGTGAGTACAGCGTGAAAACGATCTTCGTGGAAGAAATGGTCAGCCCCCGCGTGTCGGAAACGCTCGCCCGCGAGGTGGGCGCCGATGCGGAGACCATCTACACCATGGAAAGCGCCGAGGAAGGCGCGTCCTACACGGACCGGATGCGGGACAATCTGGAAAAGATCTACCGCAGCCTGCAATAGCTCAATTTCCCATCAAAAAAGCCATCCCCATACAGAGGATGGTCTTTTTTTGCGCCCATACAGGCCATTTCACAGCAGCATGCCCAGCGTGCCTGCAGTGATGAGCACCAGTCCCGTGCCAGAACGGGCCGTCAGCTTTTCGCCGAAAACAAAATAGGAAAAGACGACCGTCACAAGGATGCTCATTTTATCGATGGGCACCACAGCGCTGGCCGGCCCCTCCTGCAGCGCCCGGTAATAGCACAGCCATGCCGTGCCCGTCGCCAGGGCGGACAGGAAAAGATAGAACAGCTCCTTTCCGGAGGACCGGCGAAGCAGACGGCGCTTGCCGGTGATGCCCACCATGCCCCAGGCCATGACGAGCACCGCCACCGTGCGGATCGCCGTGCCCAGCGTGGAATCCACACCGGTGATGCCGATTTTCCCGAGGATGGCCGTCAGGCTGGCAAATACGGCGGAGCCGATGGCATAGAGAATCCATATCCGGCTCCCGGCGCCGCCGCTGTCCTTTTTCTTCTCGATCATGAGGAACGTCCCCACACCGATGAGTACCACCCCGGCGCCCTTCAGGGCATCCACGGGCTCTCCCAGCAGCAGAAAAGCCAAGAGGATCGTGAGGACCACACTGGATTTATCGATGGGCTCCACCTGATTCACCGGCCCGAGCTGGAGCGCCTTGAAATGGCACAGCCATGAAGCGCCGGTGGCACAGCCGGAAAGAATCAGGAAGAGCAGCGTTTCTCCGCTGATGGACCAGATCTCCTGTCCGGAGCCCACCACAAGGACCGCCAGCCAGGAATAGGCCACCACCATGGTGGTGCGGACCGCCGTCGCCACGGTGGAATCCATGGTGCGCAGGCTGCACTTGGCCAGAATGGATACCACGCCGGAAAAGAAGAGCGATCCCAGTGCAAATATCAGCCACATATCTACCTCGCATATACAAAATCAGAAATATAAGGATGCCTCTATGATACCGCGCTCCCATAAGCACGGGCTCACAAAAGATGAAACACCGCATAAACTTCCTGCTTTATTCCCCGCGGAATCAGTTGCGGGAACCGTCCTGTTCATACAGAAACCGGCTCCTGTAATTGTTTCTCTGCTCCCATACAGGACTCCCTCTCTGCCGTCCTTCCTCCCATGCAGACACAACGAAAAAGGACTCACATTTCTGTGAATCCTTTTTCTCCTTTATCAGCAGCTTCCTATCCTCCCAGGCCGCTTCCAGCCAA
>ULRH01021681.1_pt1 | contig 29829 bp, 22 predicted proteins | sample 1955271 | NCBI WGS metagenome assembly ULRH01 (sample SAMEA4835677, study PRJEB28245) | human gut metagenome | biome: gut microbiome; material: fecal sample | place: Denmark | collected 2008 | reverse complement strand
CCTCTGCGTCTTTGCGTCTCTGCGTTCGATTTTTTTCGCAAACCAATTTTGTTTTACTATAACTGGCTTTCGCGTCTCATTTGTGGATGTGGAATGGGGATATGATAAACCGCAGGTTAATGCCTGTTTTTTGTACAAATGAATGAGAATATGTCTGCAAAAACAGGTATTAATCTGCGGTTTCCTATATCTGCTCTCGTATGGAATGTTATTATTGGGCAGAATTGCTGGCGGAATCACCGGCAGCAGGAGTAGTGGTTGTAGCCTGGTCGGTTTGCGGAGCGGCAAAGCCTTCGGGTGCATTCAGCGGATTGGTTTTTTGCTCTTCGATAGCTTGATCCATGATAACCGATGAAGCTTCAGTAGCATGCGGCAGTACGTACGATGAAGCTACGCTTACTATCACCATAAAGATGGCAAGTCCCCACGTTAGTTTTTCGATGAAATCGGTTGTTTTACGAACACCCATGATTTGGTTAGAGGATGCGAAGCTGGAAGCCAATCCTCCTCCTTTAGAGTTCTGTATCAGCACTACGAAACACATCAATATAGATGCTAATACGATTAGTCCTACAAATAAAAAGTACAGCATTTTCTTTATTTTGATTTAGCGTTAATAATCAGTTTTTCCAAAAATCTTATTTGGTCTGCAAAGTAAGCATTTTTTTTTGGATATTTCAAATTTAATTTCCTTATAATTTCAAGTGCCTTTTCATAACGGTGTTGTTTAACGTATATTTTGGCGAGTGTTTCGGTAAAATAGGCTTCATCGTCTGCGTCGGGTCGTTTTTCTTCTTCTTCGCTGTGCTCGTCGTTTGGTTTTTCTTGTGTCTCTTCTTCCGGCTCTGGCAGGGAGGGTTCGTTTCCGATGAAGCGGTCTATCAAGTCTTGTCCTTTCAAGGAAGCTAGCTTGTCGGTTTTGCTCTCCTCTTCCAGTAATACCGAGGCATAGTCGGAAGCGGCTTCGGCAGGAAGCGGAAGTTCATCGGTTGGCATTTCCGATGATTCTGCTAAGAAACGGTCGATGAGGTCGAGTGTGCGGTCGGACTTGGTTCCAGCAGGTAAGGAGGAGGACTCGGTATGTTTCTCAATGACGAGACGGACACCTTCAATGAAATAGAAAAGCACACTTAGATCCGCTATGTAAAGAACGCTTTTCCGCAGTTCATTTTCGAAGTCGGAATGCTGTAGCAGGTACAGGTTCTTAAGATAAAGCAGGCGTGCCGTCTGGAAGTAAGGGTAGCGGGTCAGCAGCTCGTGCAGGGTGTGCAGGCTTTCTTCCGATAGCGATTCGGGATGTTGTATCCAGTGTTGTATGCTTTCTTGTATCATTTAGTTTTTTCCTTTTTTACTGTTTGTCGCTGAAAGCCTGACTATTACCAGTTCGCAACGGTAGCGTTGAATATTTGGTCTACGATTTCGTCTATCATTTCGCTGACCAGTCCTTCTTGTACCGAAGAAAGCTGTTGGCTGGCGTCATATTCACGGCTGGCTGAAAACTGCTGTTCGAAATCTTCGGCATGATTGGTGTTATTGACGAAGCGCACATTTACAGTCATCCGCAATTCTGCCATGGTCGAATAACCGTCGGCACCTACACCTTTATTATATGCATCGTAGTTGGTTATTTCGCCCGACAATTCCAGGTCGCCACCTTGACGTGTTTGTTTCAGTCGGGTTTGTTGCATATAAATGTCTTGCAAGGCTGTGTTGAACATCGATTCCATCGGACCCCATACAAATGCGGCAGAGCGGTTGGGGAAGTTTTCGAAGGAAATGGTTTTCACCTTGTCGTAGTTGATGGATGCTCCGTTGAATTTATATGAGATAGAGCAAGCTGTCAGTATGCAGCAGGCAAAGATTGCACATAGCGTAATCTGTTTACAGTGTTTGTTATTCAAGTCCATATTCTTTAATTTTTCTATAAAGTGTACGTTCGGATATTTTCAGGTCGGCGGCAGCGTTTTTCCGTTTGCCGTGATGTCGTTCTAACGCTTTGCGTATCATTTCTTTCTCCACTTTGTCAAGTGCCAGGTTCTCTTCTACATATTCTTCGGTGTCTTGTACTTCTGTGGGTTCTACAGGAGTGACACTGATAGGGGGTGTGTCGGGGGTGACGACAGGATTTACTACTACGGGGGTATCGGGAATGACGCTTACCGTATTCTGCAGATAGTGTACCGGTATTTCTTCGGGATGTGTCACTTGTGCACCTTGGCGTTCAGCCATGATGCTGTGCACTAATTTTTTCAGTTCGGTCACATCGCGGCGCATATCGAACAATACCTGGTATAGTATTTCCCGTTCGCTTTCGAATCCTTTCTTGTCGGAAGAGTGTACACCTAATAGCGAAGGCAGGCGCGATTTGGGTTGCTCTGGCAAGTAGTTGCGCAAAATGTCGGGTGAGATGTCACGGTTGGTTTCTAATATGGAAATTTGTTCCGTGATGTTCTTCAGTTGGCGGATGTTGCCCGGCCACGGGTAATGAACCAACATTTGTTTGGCGTCTTCGGTGAGTTGGATGGCAGGCATGTGGTATTTTTCTCCAAAGTCGGAAGCAAACTTGCGGAACAAGAGCACGATGTCGTCTGCCCGATCGCGCAAAGAAGGTACTTTGATGGGTACGGTGTTCAGGCGATAGAACAAGTCTTCGCGGAAACGGCCTTCGGCAATGGCATCGGCAAAGTTGATATTTGTGGCCGCTACGATGCGTACATCGGTTTTCTGTACTTTTGATGACCCCACCTTGATGTATTCACCCGACTCGAGCACACGCAGCAATCGTGCTTGGGTAGAGAGGGGGAGTTCGCCTACTTCATCAAGGAAGATGGTTCCTCCGTTAGCTTCAGCGAAGTAGCCGTTACGGTCGCTGATGGCTCCTGTAAAGGCTCCTTTTTCGTGGCCGAAGAGTTCCGAATCGATGGTTCCTTCAGGGATGGCGCCACAGTTTACGGCAATATAAGGTCCGTGTTTCCTTCGGCTGAACTGGTGGATAATCTGAGGAAAACTTTCTTTTCCTACGCCGCTTTCGCCCGTTACCAGTACAGATAAGTCGGTCGGGGCTACTTGTATGGCTATATCAATAGCTCGGTTCAGCTCTTCGGTATTCCCGATGATGCCGAACCTTAGTTTTACGCTTTGGATTTCTGATTTGTTCATGTTGGGTACGTTCTTTCTCTGACAAAATTACAAAAATCTTGTTATTCCCCGCAATTTTGGCAGGAAAATCTTAGAATACCGTGCGAATCATGAATCGGATACCCCATTTGTTAGCGGTAGGCAAGTGGTTATAGTTCAGGCGGCGTACATATTCGACGTGCAGCAGCTTGAATATATTGTGGATGCCTGCCGATACTTCTACGTAAGGTTTATGCGGGTCCATTACGTAACTGGAGTAGTCGTATCCTCCAGCGGGATTGTAATGTCCGGGGAACATCATGAGCATACCGTCGCTTTGGTTTTGTTCCAAGAATGGATTGTTCTTGTCGGTGAGTTTGCCCCACAGGCATTTTACACCGATGAATTCACGCCATTTCAGCTTCTTAAGCAACGGGATGCGGTTGAACAGTTTGCCTTGCAGGTTCCACGATACATCAAGCGAAGCATAACGGTCATTCAGGAATTCCATGTTGTTAATCAGGTTGAACGTTTCATCTTGCTGGATGTACGACAGGTTTGCCGCAGGCATAATCAGCAAGGGGAAAGGTACTTTGTTCCACTGGATGCCTGCATTGAGATGTACGTCGATATTTCCCCACGAACTGAGCCAGAACCGTTTGTATGCACTGAAGTCGGTCACATTATAAGTATAGTCGCCTCCTAATATTCCTTTGAGCGCCAATGTATGCTGGAGTATGAAAACCGGCGCGTCGAGGTTGACGGGCAGACGGCGTTGTTTGGTGTTGACAAATGTTTCGCCGGGAGCGTAACGGAATGCCAGCGAGGCTTCTGCCACGGTGATGTCGTTCGTGTTGAAAGGCGAGTGTGTCCAGTCGGTACCGGTCAGCGTACCGTCCGCAATGGCTGCCTGCAGTTGTTGTTCGCCCGCCATCGTGCGGTAGAATAACCGTCCGCAAGGCTCGTAGTTGGCATAACGCAGGGTAGCGGTGGTCTTGAAACCGAACTCGCGTTCGCGCTCATACTTGATGGTCGCTTTCCGTTCATAATTATACTGGTCTACCGTACATACCTTGAACGAGGTGAATACGTTGTCTTTATCGGTATTGATAAACTTGTCGGAAGGCAACATATTGTCGTATTGGTATGTTAAGGTGAGCGAGTGTTTGGGGAATTCGCGCGGCAGGTATTCTTTTTTGTCAAACGAATATTCTACTTCACCCATGTATTTCGATTTTTCATCCTTGAAACCATAGGCGTAATATCCCTTTAGAAAGAGATGCGGGTTCAGGTTGGCGGTGGTCTGTGCGGAGGCGCGCAGGCGTAATCCGTCAATGTAATTGCTCGAAATCATGGTATTAATAGGGCCTATGTCGACTTTGCTGTCGGGGGTAGAGGTCTCCACGTAGTTTTCTACTAAAGCTTTCAAGAAGAACATGATGTACTTGAATCCTTTTATTTGGGAAAGGTCGTCCACGAAACTTCCCATACGTCGTTCCGACCCGGTGAGGTCCTCTTGCCGGTATTTGCTCCAGAACTCATTGTCGCGCATCATGGCGTTGATATCCTTTATCTCCTTGCCTTTTTGCTTGAAAAGTTGGTTGGCTATGGGCTCAAAGCTGAAGTCAAAGTAGCGTGTAGTGCGTCTGACGAGGAAACTGCCCAGCACTTTCTTCAGGTAAGACATTTCGCATAACATATCGTCTTCCATCAGGGTCCATTCCCCGGTAGGCAATTCGCCGAACTTCTGGTCAATAACCATGTTGTCAACGAAGTTGATGTCGGTTTTCTTGGGCAGGTTCAGGCGGCATTGTTTTACCCGGTAAGTAGAGTCAGCCAGGATATAAAGGCTTCCCGTAAAGCCGAAGTCCTGCGAGTTATTGGGCACAAAGGTAAGGTGGAAGCACTTGTCTCGTTCCACATAAATCGTGTCCATGATGTAGAATTTGTAAAAGCGGATGCCCGCTTCCGAAATAGGACTGTCGAACGGGTATTGCAGGAAACGGAAACGGTCCTGATAGATGTCGATGTCTTGAAACACGTCTTTTAAGACGGTAGTAAGCATATCCCCCGTGCTGAACAGTTCGTTTACACCCGAAGAGTTCATGCCCCGGATGAAAGTCTTTTCCGCCTGCGGCTCTTTGCGGTAGATGTCCTCGTATACGGTTTCGTCTACCGAGAGCGGAAGGATGTATTTGCCCGTCACGTCGCATTCTTCTATCTGGTCGCGGAAGAACGGATATTTCTTGAACAGCCACGACTGGTTCAGGCTATCAGAAGTAATGTTGTTCTTGGCAAACATGATTTTCTGATATTTGTAGAAACGGTAATAGTCTTTTTGCTTCAGGTCGGTCCTGCGTTTCGAAGCGATGACTTTCCGTATCATTTCTACGGCAGGGTTGTTTTTGCGGGAATATTTTTCTTTTCTGGGCCGTATGATTACTTCGTCCAACATTTGGCTGGCTTCTTTCATGCTGATGTTCAGCTCGCTTGTCTTTGCCGATACGAGAATCTCCTGGGTTTCGTATCCCACCATGGAGAAAGTCAGTTTGGTCCATCCGGCATGATAGGAAATGGTGTATTTCCCTTCTAAGTTGGTTATGGTTCCTACTCCTTTTCCGTCGTAGTACACGTTCAGGTAAGGGATAGGTTCACCTGTGTCCGCATCGACTACCACCCCATGGATTTGGGCTGAGACTTCCATCATGCAGAGCCATCCTATTATAATAAGCAGTAATCGTTTCACTATATTCATATATCGTTATTATATAAGTATTTGGTCATCATTTAAATCTTTGCCCGCCGACAATCTCTGTCGTACAGGGGTGGTTTACGCGTTGTAAATAAATGTTGTTTTAGAAACTGTTTTGAATTTCTACAAAAAGTTTTTCTTGTCTTGATGTATCCGTTTTCGTGTGTGCTTTGGGCGATTTTTTGGTCCTTTCCGCTTCTGTCCTTCGTCAGATAGCCCGCTATCTTCCTCATTACAGAAGCGGAAATGCCTCAAAAACTCATCCCAAATCATCACACGATAAATTCAAAACAGTTTCTTAGTTTGCCCGAACTTGAAATCGGAGACGAAATTACACCACTTTCTTGTTTTTGACAAATGAGAAACGCCGAAAACCTATAAAAGCACCTACTTTTATGTAGTATTAACCATTATTATGTAATTGTGGGGCTTTGGTTAAGAGGTCTGTGCGGCGTGTATTTTCTGCATCAGGCATACGTCTTTGTAGCTGTTCCCTGTGCGTATCCAGTCTTTCAGCATACCGATACGGGTGTATCCTTGTTTCTCGAATAAACGAAGGCTGGCGGCATTGTCTGTACGGATATAAGCATAGAGCTGGTGGATGCCCAGCATGCCGAAGCAGTGACGCTCCAATAGGCGGAGCGCTTCGGAAGCAATGCCTTGACGACGGTATTCCGCTTTTACCACGATGCCTACTTCCGCGCGCAGGTGCCGGGCTTCGAAAGCGAACAGGTCAATGATGCCGGCCGTTTTCCCGGAACAAAGCTCTATCATCAGGCGGAGTTGTCCGTCGGCGAAGAGGTCGTTCTGGTTTCCGGCAATGTATTGCTTGAGCTGGTAGCGCGAATAAGGACCTGTGGCAGGACCATTCTCCCAAAACGTTTCGTTATTTTCGAACAGCCACATTTCATCGATATCATCGGGCTCGGGAGCACGCAGGCGGATACGGTCGGTATGTAGGGGCATAGTCATTCGGCGAAAGGGTTATCAGACAGATGGAGTTCGTTCTGCAGCCGTTCTTTGCCGGGGATGCAGAACAAAGAGGCTATCAGTGACATGCCTGCACAGAGCAGGCCCGTATTATCCATCGTCCAGTAGTAGATGGAAAGTCCGAGCAATGCAGGAACGGTCAACAAAGCGATGCGTATTTCACTCCAGCGGCGGTAACTTTTCAATGCTTCGGCAAGAGGCAAGGTTGCTATATGCCGGGTGAGCGAGAGGCTGAAGAGGCGCAGCGAAAGGGGGATAAGGCACACCGTAAGCAAGATGCCCGTTACTTGCAGGATGTATTCCGTTTGTGCGTCACCTGCAAGAATCCCTTGCGGCAGAAGGCCGCATTCGTATAGTGCCGCTAAAAGCAAGCTCAGTATCCAAAGTAAGGCGTATTCTCCTTTCAGAATCCGCACCAGTCGTTTCAGTTCTTTTTCCATGTGCGTAAATTTAAATAGTCAAGTAGTACATAGTAAACGGCCAACGGTACACGGAAATCATATCGTTGTTCCGGTAAATACGATGCGGTTGGCAATAGAGCGTCCCAAGGTGATTTCATCGGTATATTCCAGTTCGTCGCCGATGGAGATGCCGCGGGCGATGATGGTCAGTTTCACGTCGTAGGGTGCCAGCTTGCGGAAGATGTAGAAGTTGGTTGTGTCTCCTTCCATCGTCGAACTGAGCGCCAAAATCACTTCCGACACGGTGCCTGTCTTTACCCGCTCTACCAGACTTTCTATTTGCAGGTCGGAAGGACCGATGCCGTCCATGGGCGAGATGACTCCTCCCAGTACGTGATACAATCCCCGGTATTGCTGGGTGTTCTCTATGGCCATCACGTCGCGGATATTCTCCACGACACAAATGGTCGACGCGTCGCGCAAAGGGTTGGAGCAGATTTGGCATACATCTGTGTCCGAGATGTTGTGGCACACCTTGCAATACTTCACCTCACGTTTCAGGCGGATAAGTGCATTGCCAAATGATTCTACCGCTTGTGTGTCTTGCCGGAGCAGGTAGAGCACCAGCCGCATGGCGGTCTTTCTGCCGATGCCGGGCAATTTGGCAAATTCATCTACGGCCTTTTCTAATAATACGGACGGGTATTGTTGGTTCATCGTTTTGTTTTCCTTATCTGTTTCCGAGGTGCAAATGTACGAAAAATCCGGATTCTTTGGGTATGCAGTAAGGAAAACTTTCGGATACGACAGGTTGTTTCAGTAGTTTCATCAGCCTGATGAAACTGCTGAAACAACCGCTTGCTCCGTCCGCCGTGATGTGTTCTCCGGATGAATGGGCGTTTTTCAATTGATAATCAACTTATACCCGATGCCGCGCACATTCACGATGCGGATGCGTTCATCGCGCGAGAGTTTGTGGCGAAGCTTGGTGATGAACACGTGCAGGCTGCGCTGGTTGAAGAACGTGTCGTCGCCCCATAGGTCTATCAGGATGTCTTGCATCGGGGTCACTTCGTTCCGGTTTTCGCAGAGGCGGCGCAAGATTTCACTTTCACGGTGAGAAAGTTCGGTTTCGCTTCCGAGGTAGGAGAGACGTTGGGCAGTGGCGTTGAAACGGTACCTGCCTATTTCGAATTCCGTTGCGGGAGGTTGGTTTTCCGGGGCGGAATAGTTGGATGCCCGCCCTAAGAGTGCCTTGATGCGCACGATAAGTTCCTGCATCCCGAACGGCTTTTTCAAGTAATCGTTCCCTCCTAATTCGAAACCTTCTACCACATCGTTCGTGGCAGAGCGGGCGGTGAGGAAGAGCACCGGCGTCTGCTTGTCTTGCCGACGGATGCGGCGCACCATTTCGAATCCGTCCATGCGGGGCATCATCACGTCCGCCACCAATACATCGGGCTTTTGTGCGAAGAATAATCCGATTCCTTCTTCCCCGTCTTTCGCAAGACGGATGCAGAAGCCTTGTCCTTCCAGCGTGTCTTTGATAATCAGGGCGAGTGTCTCTTCGTCTTCTACTAATAGTACGTTGATAATTGGTTCCTTATTTTTCATTCTTCATTCTCAATTTAATTGTGAATTCGCTTCCTTTCCCCGGTTCGCTTTTCATTTCCACCGTTCCGCCGTGCTTCTCGGTCAGGGTCTTTACGTAATACAGTCCCAGTCCGTAGCCCTTTACGTCGTGCAGGTTTCCGGTAGGCACGCGGTAGAACTTATCGAACACGTGACGTTGCTTGTCGTGAGGGATGCCGATGCCCTGGTCGCTGACGGAGAGGATAAACCAGCCGTTTTCGGTACGGCATTTTATTTCGACTTGTGCCTCGCCAGGCGAATACTTGATAGCATTGTCGATAAGGTTGCTTACGATGTTGCCGAAATGCGTGCGGTCGGCATATACGGTCAGGTTCTCCGGCTCGATGCGGAGGGTGATGCCGGTGGGCTTGTCCGCTTTCAGTTTGTGTTGTTCGATAAGGGGCATGATGACTTCTTCGGGCGGGAAGGTTTCCGGATGTAGGCGGAAAGTTTTCCGGCGTTCTATCGACATGCCGAGTATTTGTTCTACCAGTCCGCTTAGCCTTCGGAGCTGTTCCTGGCAGATGCGCAGGTATTGTTCGCGTTTTGCCGGGTCGGTTCCTGTATCGAAGTTGAGCAAGGCATCGCTGGCGGCGTATGCCACGGCGATGGGCGTTTTCAGCTCGTGGGTTATGTTGTTGGTAAAATCGGTTTTCATTTCTTCCAATGTCTTTTGGCGCAGGAGGGTGCGGATGAGGAAGCCGAACGCAAATCCTAAGATAATCAGTATCAGTGCCGATGCGGTCAGGATGCCTGCCATTTGGGCAAGCACGATGTTTTCTGTCGGTTCCAGAATGAGTAGGTAGTTCCAGTTTCCGTGTAGGTCATAACTGTAGTTGTAAGAGGTGGCTTGTGGGGAAGGGCGATAATCGGCTGTGCCTCCGATGGCTAGTGTGTCGGTGAACGTGTAGCTCGAATCAACGGTGCTTCCCAGGTGCAGATGTATCAGCCGGTAAGGTGTATCGATGCCGATGTGGAGAAGCTCTTTTCTCAGCAGGCTATCGAAAACGGCGAAATCGGGGTCATTCAGTACGTCCATGGCTGCGTGCAGCCCTTGCTGGAAGTTGGAGGCGAGTTCGTCAGCCGAGCTCTTGTTACTGAAGAGCATGGTGGCGATGTCGGCTTGCAGGGCGGCTTGCGGGGTGGGGACGGTGTCGGCAGTGTTACGTTCCCAGATGGAAACGCGGATGGTGTCGCCATGCTTGACGCTTCGGATGGTATGGGTCTTCGTGAACGCCCGTTCATCGTCGTATCCGGTCGAGACGGTCACCTGGGCTTGTGCCGACGAATCATTCTGCATCCGCCTGACGCGCACAATCATTTCGTTGTAATCGCTCGTGCGCAGGGCTTCGCGGATGTCTTTTTCCATTTCGCTCCGTTGGGTGTGGTAAAGGCTGGTCAGCCAATAGGTTTGGTAGGCGAATACGCCCGTCAGCGAGAGGATGACCAGCAGGGTGATGTATCTCAGAGGCAGTTTCATGCGTTGGTCTTTTTTCGATTCGTTTTTTCTCTGCGATTCCGTCCTGCATCGTGCAGGAAGCTTTCGCAAGCTGCGGTTCCTTGCTCCTGTCAGGAGGGAGCTTTCGCAGGGCAAAGATAGGGCTTTCCGTTCAATCTTGTGGAAAACGGTAAGACTAAATAACACTTCCGGTAACACTCGGTAAGACGGGGGATAGGGCGGGTTTCGCGGAAAACGACGAACTTTGCCGTATTAAACAAAGAACGGAAATACGATGAAACAACTGGTTTTGATTATCGGGCTGGCGGCTTTCGGGGCAAAGCTTCCGGCTCAAGAAGCAGTAGATAGCTTATTGACGGGCGACGTGCAGACGGACAGCCTGTTTCAGACGTTGCCCGAAGTGATGGTGGAAGGCGAACGTCCCGTGGTCAAGGCTTTGCCTGGGAGGCTGGAATACGACTTGCCCCGCATGATTGCGCAGAAACCGATAGATAATGTATATGATGCATTGAAAGAGCTTCCGGGCGTGGTAGAGATGAACGGCGGATTGACGTTGGGGGCACGAGGCGTGACGGTCGTATTGGACGGAAAAGTGACGAATATGAGTGCCGGACAGCTTTATTCGTTATTGAAGTCGATGCCTGCCAGCCGCATTGAGCGGGTAGAGGTAATGTACAATGCTCCGGCACGTTATCAGGTGCGGGGCGCACTGATAAACGTCCGCCTACATCATCGCATCGGCGACCCTGGCTCGGTGCAGGGCGAAGCGTTTGCCAAATATGACCAACAGCATGAAGCTTCGTTTGAGGAGCGTGCCTCCTTATTATATAATGGAGGGAAGTTTTCGGCGGATTTCCTTTATTCGCATACGCACGGCGAGAGTTACAACACGACCGACAAAGAGGCGCGCCACTGGCAGGAGGCGGAGGATGAAACCTGTCTGATAGAGAATCACGAGACGGGGCGCAGACGGAATCATACACATACCTTCCGTCTTGGCGCCGATTACCGGTTTGCCGAAAATCATACGCTGGGTTTTGTCTATAATGGGAGTTACGATACCAGCCATTATAACCAATATACTACGGGCACACAGACTGCAACGACCTTGGGCAATCAGGAATCATGGCTTCACGATGGGCGGTTGGATTATCAGGCTCCGTTCGGGCTGAAGGCAGGCGTAGAGTTTACATGGTATCATGCGCCAGGCAGCCAGCGTCTCGCCAGCGAAATGGAGGAGACGGACATGGACTTTTATACCGAAGACGCGCAGCGCATCAATGCCTGGAAGTTTTATCTCTCGCAAGAGCATCAGCTCGGCCGCGGCTGGGGGCTGAACTACGGAGCGGTTTATACAACGAGTGTGGATAATTCGTACCAGCGGTATTCGGGGGATGAAGGATTGCCTTCGGACATGGCTTCACGGCGAAGGGAACAGACGCTGAATGTATATGCGGGCTTCAGCAAGTCGTTCGGCGAAGACTTGTCGGTAAACTTCTCACTGGCCGCCGAACATTATCAGACTCCGGTGTGGAACGAATGGGACTGGTATCCGAATCTGACGGCTACGTATAAACCTTCTACCAGCCATCTTGTGCAGCTTTCTTTCAGCAGCGGCAAGCGTTATCCCGATTATTGGGCGGTGCAGGACGCGGTATCTTATCTGGGCGGAGGCTATTCGGAAGTGCAGGGAAATCCGTGGCTGAAGCCTTCGAAAGACTATAACCTGACGCTGATATACATGCTGAATTCGAAATATACTTTTGCCGCATGGCTCAGCCATACGGAAGATTATTTCACGCAGACGCTTTACCAGTCGCCCGAACGCTTGGTGGAAATCTACCGTTACCTGAACTTTAATTTCCAGTGCCAGGCAGGTGTTCAGGCTTCTGTCCCTTTTAAAATAAAGAAATGGCTCGACTCGCGCCTGACGCTGATAGGCGTATGGATGCGCGAGAAAGACGCTGACTTTTATGATATGCCTTTCGACCGACGCATCTGTTACGGCATGGCGGCATTCAATAATAACATAACCCTTTCTACCCATCCCGATTTACATCTCAGCATCAACGGGTTTGTGCGCAGCAAGGCTCATCAGGGTACGTATGATTTGCCTGCCAGCGGAAATGTGGACATAGCGTTGCGTTATACTTTCGCCAATCAGAACTGCATCCTCTCGGCTTGGTGCAAGGATATTTTCGAGACCACAGGCATCGACCCGTATGTCTGCCTCGGCCGCCAGTGGGTGACGAATGATTATTCGTGCTACCGCTTTGTAGGCTTGTCGTTTACGTGGAAATTCGGCGGCTATCAGGAGAAGCGTCGGGAAGCGGTGGATACATCCCGTTTCAAATGAGCTGTTTCTCCTGAAAATCAATGGATGTCCGCATTCCGGGCATGCATAAAAACATTCCGTTTACAGGAACATTGTCAGTACCGGGATGCTCACCACGGACAGCAGCGTGGTGATGAACGTGCCTTCCGCCATGATGACCTCTCCTTTCTCGTACTGGATACAAAACAACGTTCCGTAGGAGGCGACAGGCATGGCGGCTAACACTGCATTGATGTTCGCGATGGTCTCTTCTATCCGGCATAGGCGGGATATATATAATATAAGGAGAGGGATCAGCACCAATCGCAAGGCAGACATCAAGTAGATGGCGGTATTCCCGAACATCCTGCGGATGGGCACTTGGGCAATGGCAGAGCCTACGATGAGCAGGGCGGCGGGTACGGTGATGTTTCCCAGCAGTGTAAAAGGGGTACTCAGTACTTTGGGAGGCGTCCAGCCGGTCACCACAATCAGGATAGAGAGGTAGGACGCAATCATAGCCGGACAATAGAGGGTGCGCCAATCAAAGCGTATCTTGCTTTCTCCTCCCGATATGAACAATGTGCCGAACACGAATATCAGCAAGGTGCTGGGGAAGTTGAGGATGCAGGCATAAAACACCGCGTTTGCCCCGAAGATAGAAGCTACGATAGGGTAGCCGATAAAGCCTACATTGCCGAATGCCAGCATAAAGCTGTATATGCCTCTCTCTGACATTTTTACGGGTAAAAATCGGGGAAGGATGAATGCTCCTCCGATAAGGATGGCATACGTGGCGAATCCCACGACGAGCAGAGGCAGGATAAAACCTTTATCGGGAAGCGTGTCGCCCATTACGGAAGACAGAATCAGGCTGGGGCAGGTTACGTTAATCACTAAAACAGATAGTTTGCGGTCGAAATCCGCGTCCATCATTTTCTTCTTGCTCAGAAAGTAGCCGATGATTACGATAATGAACAAAATAATCATCTGCGTCACAATAGCGTTCATAAGTCTTTGTTTATTGTCGTTGCAAAGATAGAAAAGAGTTTTGATAGTGTGAAACTCTTCACCTTATTTTCGAATGGAAGTTTATAAGACGAATGGCTGAAATAAACCTTGCGGTATAGCTGTTCTGTCATTCTCTGATAAGTTTGTTTGGCAGGGTATGAACCAACGTGTGATTGAACGGCTTAGAATCTGTTTCAAGCTGTTTCCCTTTTACGTTCTCCGTCCCAAAACCGTATGGTTTCCGAACCAAAACCGTACGGTTTCCGTCCCAAGAACGTACGGTTTTGGAACGGAAACTATAAAAGAAAGCCGCTTGCGTTGATAACATAACCCAAGCGGGAACTGAAATGTATTGAATCCTGCGCTTTTTTACCTCCAGAAATAACTCTTTTTAACTCCTTATTGACAAAAGTCTTGCCAAATTCGATTTGTTTTCGTTATTTTGTTGGCAAATTTATTCAAGACATGCTCAAATTGTTTGTTTACATAGTGCCTTTGTGCTTCCTGCTCTTTATGTCAGGAGGAGCAGCATGGGCCGAAAATGCAGACTCAAGCACTGTCGCCCCCTATCTGAAGGTTCTCGACAGGAATCCCAACGACCAAGAAGCCTTGCGGGCCGTCGGTTTCCATTATCTCGGACTGGGAAATAATGTCGAAGCCAGAAAATACGGGAGGCGTCTGCTGGAGGTAGGAGAAAAAGACTGTCCGTATGCTGAGCTATACGGTCACCTCATTCTCGGACTTGCCGACATCGAATCCCGCAACAGCACCAAAAGTTATGAACACCTGGAAATGGCACGGAACCTGGCAGAGCGCATGCAGAACCACGAGGCGTTAACCTATATCTTGAACGGATTCGGCCATTATGCGTTGTTTGTCCATGACGACACATATTCTGCTCTCTCTTATTATTTTCAGGCACTGGACGAAGTCCGGATTTGTCAAGACGTACGGATGCACGCCACTCTTCTTTCCAATATATCGGGAGCCTATTCGATGCGGAACGACATTTCGGGATTGAAATTCGCCAAAGAAGCTATAGATATAGCCCGGAAAGGGAATAAAATCATACCGCTGTTTTACGGAACAATGAATGCAGCCTTTTATTACCTGATTGCGGACAGCCTGCCACAAGCTCGGAATGCCATCGAAGAGATAGAGAGAATGTACGAGAAAACTCCATTCGAAGGCGAAGAAGCTGATTTGGATCTCCTGCAGGCCTTGCTTTGCGAAAAGGAAGGAAAGAAGGAGAAGGCTTATCGGCATTATGCTTCCGCCATCAGGCATTTCACAAGCGCATCGCCTTCTACCATTACCAAAGTCTATATCGAATACGCCCGGCTTCTGCGGAACGATCAACATATCCGGCAAGCCATCGAAATACTGGAGCTGGGTCTTGCCCGGATGGACAGTACGGGCATTTCTATCCACAAGGCGCAACTGCTCAGAGAGCTTTCCCTCAGTTATCACGAAGCAGGAAACGATTCCCAGGCACTGGCATACGCTTTCGAATGTCAGCAATATCAAGACCGCCGCTTCGATGAAATCCGCGAACGTGCCACACAGGAAGCCCGCATCAAGCACGATATTTATTCGCGCGAACAGCAAATCAACGCCCAACATCTGGAAATCCTTGACAATCGCTTCAAGATAACCTTGTTCACGGTAGTACTGGTTTTGCTGCTTCTGGCACTGGGCATGACTTTTTATTTCTACAAAAAGAAAAACCGGCTGTACCGTGCCATCGTATCTCAAAACCGGGAATATATGCAACGCGAACAACTGCTGATGAAGCAAATGGAAAACCTGCACTCCGACGAAACGATACAGGCAGCATCCGCCACCCTTCCTTCGGATAAGCTGAGCAACCTGTTGAGCCGGTTTACGGCACTGATGATAGAACAGAAGCTGTTTACCGACCCTTCGCTTACCGTGGCTTCCGTAGCCGACCGGTTGGGAACCAACCGCACCTATCTTTCAAAAACCATCAATGAATCGACCGGAAAGACATTCACGCAACTCATCAATGATTACCGGATTAGGGAAGCTATTGCCCAAATGTCCGATTTCGAAGCCAACAAGCCTTTAAAACAAATCGCAGCAGAAGTAGGATTCAGTTCCTTGTCCACTTTCTATGCTACCTTTCAATCTTCAACTGGAATGACGCCCGCACGTTACCGTCTGAAATTGAAAGAAATCTGAAGCATTCCTGAAGCATTCTTCTTACGAATCCATCAATTTTACGTTTTACGAAAAGATGACTGATTGTGTTTTGGTGTTTTTTACTTTCCTTTGTACGATGATTGTAACAAACTAAAAACTAAATGTAAACGCTTATGGCTAATTTGAAATCAATTCTTCTTTTCGTGGCACCAGGTTTCCTTGTGTCTTACGGATGCAGTTCATCTGATAATGCCCCTCTTTTGGAAGGAAAAATCAATGTATCCGAACCTACCGAAATTACTTTCTATTATGATTACGACGGTAATACCTTTGTAGAAAATGTGTCAACCGATTCGACAGGCTTGTTCGTATTTAATCCCCAACTTGCCGGAAACGAAGCCGATGTCGCCCTGTATGTCGGAAGCGACAGCTACGGAGCTTTTCTCGAAAAAGGAAAGTCGGTCAAGATGGACATCGACGGGAAAAATGTGACATTCCAAGGAGACAACACCGACCGTAGTACATTCTATAACGCTTACCAGCAAGGATTTTCCCCTTGGACCTTCAAGCCTACCCCAGACCACCCGTTCAGTACCGCAGAATGGAATGCTAACCTGGATGCCGGTTATGAAGCTGCACAAAACGCATTGAAAGGCATAAAAGATGCCACGGTGCGCGAGCGTTATGCACGACTGGCTGATGCAAGCAAAAAATATTATACCATACAAATCTTAAGCATGGACAGCATCGACCACCGGGCACAGATTGACTCACTTGTTGCCACCATCGACCCCAATGCCGATGAAAGCCGTCTGAGCGGACTTATTAATCATTGGTATAACAGGGTTAACTTAGGAAACAACAACGGAACATTCCGGCTTACTCCTTATTTTATAAAGCAATTCGCGGGCATAGACAGCGCACTTACCAACGAAAGCAACAAAAAATACTTGTATGCTACACTCAGCTCGATGTTTTTCCTCTATCAACCTTCGGATAGCGACATCACCGCTTTCGTCAACGGAATTCAGCCCCAACTTGTCAAGGATTCCCTTCTGGCGGCAAAGATAAAAGAGACCATAGCCAAACGCAACAAACACATCAATGACGGAGAAGTATTCCCTTCCGACCCTGTGTTGATAAGCCGCGACGGGACAAAGACCTGCCTTTCAGAAGTCATTAAGGGCAAAGTGGCGTACATTGACTTCTGGGCCACTTGGTGCGTACCGTGTTGCAAGGAAATTCCTTTTATGGAAAAAGTCTACGAAAAGTTCAAAGACAACAAAGATATTGTGTTCGTCAGCATCTCGCAAGATGATAACCGGAAAGCGTGGGAGAAGAAAGTAGACCGCGACAACCCCCAGTGGCCTAATTTCATCTTTGATGTGAAGACGGGGCGCGAATTTCTTGATGCAATGGACATCAACGCCATTCCCCGCTTTATTATCGTGGGGCGTGACGGGAAAATCATCTCAGTCGATGCTGCCCGTCCTTCCAACAGGAATATTGAAAAAATACTCAATGAAGCCTTAGGGAAATAACCCCTCCATTAACTAAAAACTCAAATGAAATGAAACATTTAGCTTATTTCTTAATCGGGATGTGGAGCATCGTATCCCCGTCCGGAATATGGGCACAGACGAAAACGGAAAAATCGCTCGTCAAAGAGATAAAAGACATTGAGGAGAAAACCATTGTCGGAACTATCCTCGATGAAAATAGCGAACCGCTTCCCGGAGCTACCGTCCGCGTAAAAGGCACCCAGATAGGAACCGTTACTGATATAGAAGGGAATTTCTCGATACAGACAAATTCCCAGGCATCCACTCTGATTATCTCTTACATCGGCATGAAGACACAAACGCTCCATCTGCCGAAAGAGACCAAATACGTCCGTATCCAGATGGAACCCGATGTTACATTAATGGACGAAGTGATTGTCACCGGATACCAGAATATCAAGCGCGAGAATGCTACTGGTTCGTATCAGCTCATCGGCGGAAAAGAAATGGACAGCCGTTATACGGGAGACATTGCCTCGAATCTGGAAGGACGGGTTCCGGGACTGGTTGCCGTAACTCCTGACCCTTATGCCACGGGAGAGGACGCACTGAGCATACGCGGTATAGGAACTTTTGAAGCACGTACTAGTCCTTTGATAGTCGTGGACGGATTGCCTATCGAAGGTGGACTCAATACCGTAAATCCGTATGACATCGACAACATTACGGTATTGAAAGACGCCGCAGCGTCAGCCATCTATGGTGCACGTGCTTCGAACGGTGTCATCGTCATCACTACCAAGCGTGCCAAGGAAGACCGCATGTCCATCGACTTCAATGCCGACCTTGTCATCAGTGAACGTCAGAACTATGACAACTACAATTGGGCTTCGGCGGCCGATATTATCCAGCTGGAAAAATACAATTTCAATGCCATGCTGAATGAAGACCCGAACTTGATTCAACAACAAATCGACTATGCCAACAACGGCATGATTTCCAACCAGTCGCAAGTAATGCGTCTGCTGTTGCAGAATTATCAAGGACTGCTGAGTGATGCCGACCTCAACGCTACCCTCGACAAATGGAGCCGGAACGATTACCGTAAGGAATGGCAGGACATGCACGACCGTACCAAAATAAACCACCAATATAACCTTGGCATCCGTGTCAAAGGCAAGAACCTGAGTTCGAGCATTGTGGTAAACTACATGGGAGGCAACATGGGAGCCAAGCGCGAAAACGAAAGTTCACTCACCTTTTCTTATAACGGCGACTTGAAAGTGACCCCTTGGTGGAATCTTTCCTTTGGAGTCAACGTGCTCAACAACCGCTCAAAGACACATGCCAGTACCAGCTACAATGCCATGAATTCGTTCATGGCATACGAAAGCATGTACAATGATGACGGTTCATTGAAACGGATGGAGGCGGACATCTATCCCGGCGAAGAAGTTCTCGGCAATTCGCTCTATGGGCTAAAAGACCCGACCTATAACTTTGCGGAAGAAATGAACTATAACTTTACGAAATACCGCTATACGAATGTGCGTACTAATGTGAAGACTCTTTTTCACCTTCCTGTGGAAGGCTGGACCGCACAGGCACAATTCCAATATGAAGATATTACCTCGCGTACGCAGACCCGTTACGACAACGCCTCACACTTCATGCGCAGTCTGTACGACCTTTATACCACCGCTTCACAAGTAAGTGAATGGGTGGCCGATCCAAACTTTGACTGGGACTCTGCCCTGATGGACCCCAATACAGACTGGAGCGACCCGTACCTGGGCATGATGCAGGTGATAAACACACAGGTGAATCATGCTGTCCCCGATGGCGATTTGCTCTCTACCGGTAACGTGTCAAGCCAGTTTTATACATTCCGTGCCCAGACACAATACACCCGGGAATTCGGTCTCCATGCAGTAGATGCCCTGGCTGGTTTCGAATATCGTCAGACCCATACGACGACCGACAATGACTTGCGTTACGGATACAATGACCAGACACAGACCAACCTGAACCTACTCACTGATTGGGCTTTCATCAATAATCCAACAACAGGCGTGTTGGGAACCAATTATCCGGTGTTCGGTGCTCCCAGCAGCTTTGATACGAGCGATATACTGCACCGCTATTACTCGTATTACTTCACCGCCAACTACGTATACGACCAACGCTATAGCCTTTTCGGTTCATATCGTGTAGACCGTACCGACTTATTTGGTGCCGATCCGAAATTCCGCGGACGTCCGTTATGGTCAGCAGGTGTCAGCTGGAACTTGAACAACGAGTCGTTCATGAAACCCATTACCTGGATAAACGCCCTCAAGCTCCGTGCCAGCTTCGGTCTGACAGGAAATATTGACTCATCGGTATCATCCTATCTCACCGCCAGCATCGGGACAAACCGCTATAACGGAGAAAACCAAGGTTCGCTTCAGACACCGCCAAACGACCAGTTGCGCTGGGAAAAGACCAAGACTTGGAATGTGGGAATAGATTTCGGCTTATTGGACTATAGATTAAACGGTTCTGTAGATTTATATGCCAAGAGCGGAAGCGACCTGCTGACCAATACCGACCTTGATCCTACTACCGGCTGGACATCGTTGACCATCAACAGCGGAGAAATGACCAACAAGGGTGTCGAACTGCAATTGAACGGCAACATCTTACGTGCCCGCAAGCGCAGCCAGTTGGGCATCGGCTTAGGCTTCAATTTCGCATACAATAAAAACAAAGTGACTAAAGTATCCCATTATCCCGAATCAGGCTACGAATACCTCACAATGTCACTTCACGAAGGTTATCCACTCAATTCGCTCTTCTCTATCGACTATGCCGGCATGGTAGAACAAGACGGCACTTATTTCTTAGGTTGGCGCGATAAAAATGGTGAAGTCCATACGGAATCCGTTGCAAGTGGGACATTTACCGAAGAAGATGCCGTGTTCTCTGGTACCTACACCCCTACGATAAGTGGTGCCATCACCCCCGAAATTACATGGCAAGGATTTACCTTGTCGGCTATGTTCAACTTCTATGGAGGACACTATATGCGTACTCGAAATGATGCATGGAGTTCTTCTGCCGGAAGCGGTTCGGGCTATAAGAATACATTCGGACAAGGGGAGCTTTCGAAAGACCTGTTGCAATATTGGGAAGGAAACACCGATGTACCTGCTAACGGATACATGTCCATACATTATACCAATACCCAATATGGCATTTACCGAAACACCAATGTGGAACATGCCGGATACGTGAAATTGCGCAACATTGTGCTGGGATACAATTTCGACAAGCGCATCTGCCGTGCTATCGGACTGAACGACCTCCGCATCCGTTTCCAGATGAACAACGTATGTACGTGGGCACGCAACAGCCTGGGACTTGACCCAGAGGCAGTAAATCCCGTTAACGGAAGTAATTACAACACCGTTCCACGCAGCTATACCATGAGCGTTTACTTTAACCTTTAATAACGATAAGCGATGAAACAAAAAGCATTTACTATACTGGCTATGGTCGTCTTTCTCTGTATGACAGCCTGCGAAAGCAAACTTGACATTGTACCGAAAGGAATGACCACCCTTAATACCGTAGACGATTTGGAGACCTTGCTCAATCAAGACCCGCAAATCACTACTTCAAACAACGAATACGAAATATTGTGCAATAACATGTACGACTATTGGGAAGGGCTGCCCGAATACCTTGCCAACCCCAACAGTCTGATTTATGCCCTCGTCACATACGATGAAAACGTAGACCGTGCCAGTCTCACTACTTCCAGCTATGTGTATGAATACCTGTATCGTAGTATAAACTACATGAACGTTATCATCTCCAAGGCACCCGAAGCTACTGGAGACGATGCCAAGCGCCGGCAAATCATCGCCGAAGCACACATCCTCCGCGCATGGTACCACTTTATTCTGGTCAATACTTTCGCTAAGCAATACGATGAGGCAACGGCATCCGAGCTGGGAGGCATTCCCTACGTGGACAACACGGACGTAAGCGAAGAAAAAACAAAACGTACCATTGCGGAAGTATACGAACGGATATTGGAAGATTGCAGCGACGAGGTTCTGGCGGACCTTATCCAAAGCCATGTAGATATCCCTTGCCGTTTCGGACTTGATTTCGGCTATGGGGTGCGTGCCCGTGTGCTTTTCCAAATGAAGCGTTACGATGAAGCACTCCGTTATGCCAATCTGGCATTGGGTGTAAACAATCGTCTGGAAGACCGGTCGTCTATCAAAGAGACCGGAACATGGACACTTAACGAAACAGCCTCCAACAACTATTTTCTGTTGTGGAGCAACAACTCCAATTTGGGTGATTTCTATGGACTTACCATTTCGCCTGATGTGGCGGCCCTTATCGATCCCAATGATTACATCATGAAATATTATAACTATATGGGAATGCCTTGGGGCGAACCTTACCAAGTACTACCCGACGGTTCCCTGCAATGTCAGATAAGCGATATCCGCTGGAACGTGTGGGGCATCCGTACAGAAACCATGTATTATCTTGCTGCTGAATGTATGATTCGGCAGGGCAATATCCAGGGCGGATTGGCACAGGTAGACCGCGTACGTGCCATGCGTATAGATAACTATACACCTTTTGCCAATCAAGCATCCGGACTGACCGAAAAACAAGCTATGAAACTCTTGCAGGACGCCAAACGTGTAGAGTTCATCAATACGATTGAGAATTTCTGTGACCGTAAGCGTTGGAACTCAGAACCGGAATATGCCGAAACTATCACACGTGATTTGGGACCTGAATATGGCGGAACATATTCTATTTCACCCGATTCACCTCTATGGGTATTCCCTTTTCCGCAAAATGCCGTACTCTATAATCCTTCGCTCACACAAAACTACTAATGAAGAATAAAACTGAAGAATCACCCCACGCGGAAATTCCACGTGGGGTGATTCATAAATGAAAATCAACTATCCCTTTGACACACAAATTATGTTTTGGATTTAAGCCAAGATTGTGGTTCTTATCCCAACCAAGAACTTGATATCATATTACTTTATCGGAAAAATTGAAACAGGCTCTAATATTGCTTCCCAAAACAAATTATCCTTGCTTATGTGAATATTAGCTGAAAAGTTTTCCGGATATTCTTTTTTCTTATAAATTTGCAGCCTAAATTCGGGAAGGGTATTTCCGAAGAAAAAACGAAAAAGATAAATGCATTCTATATGAGTAAGAAATTTACTGAATATTCACAACTGAACCTTTCTGACATCAACAAGGAAGTGCTGAAGAAATGGGACGAGAACGATGTGTTCTCCCGCAGTATGACGGAACGTGAAGGGCATCCTTCTTTTGTGTTTTACGAAGGACCTCCCTCGGCAAACGGTATGCCGGGCATCCACCACGTGATGGCGCGTACCATTAAGGATACTTTCTGCCGTTACAAGACGATGAAAGGCTTTCAGGTGAAGCGCAAAGCAGGCTGGGATACGCACGGGCTTCCGGTGGAACTGGGTGTAGAGAAAGCGTTGGGCATTACGAAGGAAGACATAGGCAAGACCATATCAGTGGCTGAATACAATCAGCATTGCCGTACGGACGTAATGAAGTTCACGAAGGAATGGACCGACCTGACCCACAAGATGGGCTATTGGGTGGACTTGGATAATCCGTATATTACGTATGACAACCGCTACATCGAAACCTTGTGGTGGCTCTTGCAACAACTTTATAAGAAAGGCTTGCTCTACAAAGGATATACCATCCAGCCCTATTCGCCTGCGGCAGGGACGGGGCTTAGCTCGCACGAGCTGAACCAGCCGGGATGTTATCGGGACGTAAAAGACCTGACTGTGGTAGGGCAGTTCAAAATAAAGAACCCGAAACCAGAAATGGCGGAGTGGGGAACTCCTTACTTCCTGGCATGGACCACCACTCCGTGGACCTTGCCTTCGAATACCGCGCTTTGCGTAGGTCCGAAGATAGATTATGTAGCCGTACAGACTTACAATCCTTATACTGCAGAAAAAATTACGGTGGTCTTGGCAGAAGCTTTGCTTTATACTCATTTCAACAAGAAAGCGGAAGGCATGGCACTGGAAGACTACAAGCCGGGCGACAAGCTGGTGCCGTTCAAGGTAGTGGGCAGATACAAAGGGCCGGACTTGGTAGGCATGGAATACGAACAGCTTTTCCCGTGGGTGAAACCCGTAGAGTTGGACGAAAACGGAAACTGGCGTGACGCTTCTGCCAAGGCTTTCCGTGTCATTGCGGGTGACTATGTGACCGTAGAAGACGGTACGGGTATCGTACACATTGCTCCGACCTTCGGGGCTGACGATGCTTTCGTGGCAAAAGCCGCTGGCATCCCTTCGCTCTTCATGATTAACAAGAAAGGCGAGACACGTCCGATGGTCGACCTGACCGGAAAGTTCTACCTGCTGGACGAACTGGACGAGAAGTTCGTTGCCGAGTGTGTGGATGTAGATACTTATAAGGAGTATCAGGGCAGATGGGTGAAGAATGCATACGACCCTCAGTTCACCGTCGATGGCAAATATGATGAGAAGGCGGCGCAAGCAGCTGAATCGCTTGATGTATATATCTGCATGAAGATGAAGCAGGCGAACCAAGCGTTCAAGATGGAAAAGCACGTGCACAACTATCCGCACTGCTGGCGTACCGACAAGCCGGTGCTTTACTATCCGCTTGATAGCTGGTTTATCCGCTCTACGGCTTGCAAGGAACGGATGATTGAGCTGAACAAGACCATCAACTGGAAACCGGAATCGACCGGTTCGGGACGTTTCGGCAAATGGCTGGAGAACCTGAACGACTGGAACCTGAGCCGTTCGCGCTATTGGGGAACTCCGCTTCCTATCTGGCGCGACGAGGATGGCGCGGAAATCTGCATCGGCTCGGTAGAAGAACTGTACAATGAAATCGAAAAAGCGGTTGAGGCTGGCTTCATGGCGGAGAATCCGTACAAGAAGTTGGGCTTCGTTCCGGGAAAATATACGAAAGAAAATTACGATAAGATAGATTTGCACCGTCCGTATGTAGACGATATCGTCCTGGTTTCGCCTGTAGGCAAACCGATGAAGCGTGAAGCGGACCTGATAGACGTTTGGTTCGATTCGGGTTCGATGCCTTACGCTCAACTCCACTATCCGTTCGAGAACAAAGAACTGGTGGATAGCCGTTCGTATTATCCGGCGGATTTCATCGCCGAAGGTGTAGACCAGACCCGCGGATGGTTCTTTACGCTCCATGCGATAGCTACGATGGTATTCGATAGCGTGGCTTACAAGAATGTCATTTCCAACGGATTGGTGTTGGATAAGAACGGAAACAAGATGTCGAAGCGTTTGGGCAATGCGGTAGACCCGTTCAGCACCATCGAGAAGTTCGGTTCCGACCCCTTGCGCTGGTACATGATTACGAACTCGGCTCCGTGGGATAACCTGAAGTTTGATACGGACGGAGTGGACGAAGTGCGCCGCAAGTTCTTCGGCACCTTATATAATACCTATTCGTTCTTTGCTCTTTATGCCAATGTAGACGGCTTTACCTATGCCGAGAAAGAAGTGCCGGTATCAGAACGTCCGGAAATCGACCGCTGGATTCTGTCTTTGCTCAATTCGTTGATAAAAGATGTAGATGCTTGCTTCAATGATTACGAGCCTACAAAGGCAGGACGCTTGATAACGGATTTCGTAAACGATAACCTGAGCAACTGGTATGTGCGCCTGAACCGGAAACGTTTCTGGGGAAGCGCGATGTCGCAAGACAAATTGTCGGCTTACCAGACCTTATACACTTGTCTGGAAACGGTGGCGAAACTGATGGCTCCGATTGCACCGTTCTATGCCGACCGCCTGTATATGGACTTGATTAAGGTGACGGAGCGTGACCATGTGGTATCGGTACACTTGGCAAACTTCCCCGTAGCGGATGAAAGCCTGATAGACAAGGAACTGGAAGCGCGTATGCAGATGGCGCAGGATGTGACTTCGATGGTACTGGCTTTGCGCCGCAAGGTGAATATCAAGGTGCGCCAGCCGCTTCAATGCATCATGGTTCCCGTAGTGGATGAGGAACAGAAACGTCACATCGAGGCAGTGAAGGATTTGATTTTAAGTGAGGTGAATGTGAAAGAGCTTCAGTTTGTAGAAGAAGCCGGTGTGCTGGTGAAGAAGGTGAAATGTGACTTCAAGAAGCTGGGGCCGAAGTTCGGTAAGCAGATGAAAGCCGTAGCGGCAGCTGTGGCAGAATTGTCGCAGGAAGCCATTGCCGAACTGGAACGGAACGGCAAATACAATCTTCAGCTGGCAGACGGCGAGGCACTCATCGAAGCCACTGATGTGGAAATCTACAGCGAAGATATCCCCGGCTGGCTGGTAGCGAACGAAGGCAAGCTGACCGTGGCTTTGGAAGTGACCATCACCGAAGACCTGCGCCGTGAAGGTATCGCCCGTGAACTGGTGAACCGCATCCAGAATATTCGGAAGAGTAACGGATTTGAAATAACGGATAAGATCCATATCGTCTTGTCTAAAAATCCGGACACCGATGATGCGGTAAAAGAATATAATACCTATATTTGTAATCAGGTATTGGCAGACTCATTGGATTTGGCAAATGAGGTGCCGGGTGGTGTTGAACTGAACTTTGATGATTTTACATTGTATGTGAAGGTATCAAAACTCTAATATTAACTTTAAAACATTTATCTTATGGCTGAAAAAACAAGATACTCTGACGCTGAACTCGAGGAATTCCGCGCCATTATCATGGAAAAGCTTCAGCTCGCGGAACGCGACTATGAAAAATTGAAAAGCAGTATCATGAATACGGACGGCAATGATACGGACGATACTTCTCCTACTTATAAGGTATTGGAAGAAGGTGCCAATACCTTGTCGAAGGAAGAAACAACCCGCTTGGCTGCCCGCCAGTTGAAGTTCATCCAGAACCTGCGTGCCGCATTGGTGCGTATCGAGAACAAGACGTATGGCATCTGCCGCGAAACGGGTAAGCTGATTCCGAAGGAACGTCTGCGTGCCGTGCCTCATGCTACGCTGAGTATTGAGGCGAAGAACCATGGCGTAAAATAAATTGTTTATGTTCCATCGCAGATTACATGGATTGAATCACTTGCTTAATCCGTGTAATCTGTGATGAACTTGATAGAAAAGAGGATAGATGAAGAAAATTCTGACGCAAGGGCGTTTGGCGGCTCTGATAGTCTTATTGGTATTGGTGATTGACCAAGTAATCAAGATTTGTGTGAAGACGGGAATGTATCTGCACGAGCATATCCGCATCACCGATTGGTTTTATATTTATTTTACCGAAAATAACGGAATGGCTTTTGGAATGGAGTTTCTTCCTAAGTTGCTCTTGACCTTGTTTCGTATTGTAGCAGTAGCTTTCATTTTGTGGTATCTGTATAAAATCACCAACCGAAAAGAAAAATTGAAGACAGGTTATGTGGTGTGTTTGGCATTTATCTTGGCTGGAGCTGTCGGTAATATCATCGATTGTGTGTTTTACGGTGAGGTTTTCAGCGAAAGCACTTCTTATGCACTGGCGCATTGGGTTCCAGTAGGAGAGGGATACGGGACATGGCTTCATGGGAAAGTGGTCGATATGTTTTATTTTCCTATCATTGATACCTATTGGCCTGAGTGGATGCCTTTCTGTGGCGGTGAGCGTTTTATTTTTTTCAGTCCGATATTCAATTTTGCCGATGCGTCTATTAGTTGCGGCATGATAGCTTTGTTGCTTTTCTATAGTCATACATTGGGACAAGAGTTCCAGCATAGCGAGGAAGCAAAGGAAAAAGATAAGTCTGCATGAAGAAAAGATTGTATATAGTGATTGCTGTGAGTCTTTTATCCGCGTGTGGGAAGAAGGTTCCCGATGACATTATCCAGCCGGATGCCATGGAGAGTCTGCTGTATGATTATCATCTGGCTTCTACTATGAGCACTTCGCTCCCTTACAATGAGACCTACAAGAAAGAGGCTTACTTCGATTATGTCTTTCAGAAACATAACGTGACCGAAGCCGAATTTGATTCATCGATGGTGTGGTACACCCGTCATGCCGAAGAGCTGGCGGCCATTTACCATAGTTTGCAGGAACGTCTGGAACGTGAAGAGAAACAGATGAAGGAACAGGTGGCAAAGCGGGATAACCAGATTGATGTATCCATGTCGGGCGATACGGTGGATGTATGGCAAGACCGCACCATGTATTGGCTTTCCGCTTCTTCTTTGACTAATAAGCTGACATTCGATTTGAAGACCGACACTACGTTTAGACCGCGTGATGCAATGGCGTTAGAGGCGGATTTTCATTTTATTCCTTCGAAAGGAGTGTCGGGTAAAGCCGTTATGGCTCTCAATTTCTATTTTGATAACGATAGTGTGCAAGGGCAGACTCGTTTGGTTACACGTCCGGGCAAACAGCGTTTGTATTTGCGTCCCGATTCGGCTTTTGCTATCCAAAGCATCAGTGGGTTTATTTATTATACGGATGACAACCATCCCGATGCGACTCTTTTGATTAGTGACATTCGCCTGACACGTTATCACCAGGATGTGTCAGCATCTTCTGTGGTATCTTCTGAAGAACAGGAGGTAAAAACAGATACCTTGAAAAAAACGGTTCAAGAGAGACAAACAATCAACCGTAGCCGGTTGCAGCCGATGCGTAAGATAGAAAATCGAAAACAGGAAGAATAAAAATGAGACGTGTCGCTACTCATCGGGCGTATGATTTGATAACATCGCAATGGATTTCTTTCCCCGTGATAGAATTGGATGAAAACGGATGTGTATGCCGGATTTATTCGTTAACAGAAGAAATCAGTCATACGGAATGGTTGCCTGGGATGATTCTTTTGTCTCCTTGTCCTGTAAATAAAGGGGTGGAAGAGGAATTTTTTATGTTTATCAAACGGGTGACTTGTATGGCAAGGATTTATGCAAATACTCCGAAGCGTGCTTATTGGATATCTTTTTTTAACCTTTCGGATGTCGGTTTTACGAGTTCAAGCCGTATCGTAGCTTTGTAGAAGGCCGTATGTGAGTCGTGGAATGTTTCGGCATTCTTTTATGATTATGGGTTGATAGACTTGAGTAAGGTTCCATTGAGTTGATAGACAGACAATGTTCCGTTTTCATATACGACGAAAGTCGGTACGTTTCCTCCTTTAGGAAAAGTTATCGAGCCTGTGTTACAGATTACTTTTCCGTTTCTCTTTTCCAGTTTCCACAGATGTGTATGTCCGTAAATCAATGCGTCGTATTTCCCTTTGGGCAGATTGTCTTCGTTGTAGATATGCCCGTGTGTGAGAAACAGGCTTTTCCCATTGTCGGTTATCAGTGTATAATCGGACAGGATGGGAAAATTGAGTAACATTTGATCGACTTCAGCATCGCAATTACCCCGTACGGCTACAATTGTGTCGGGAAATTGATTCAACCGTTCGGCTATGCCTTTCGGGTCAAGTCCTTCCGGCAATCCATTGCGTGGCCCATAATTTAGAATGTCTCCTAAGATGCAAAGCAGGTTGCATTGTTCTTGTTTGTAAAAATCCAACACTTTCTCTAAACGAGGCAGTGAGCCGTGAATGTCTGATACAATCAGGTATTTCATAAAAAAAACGTATTATCTTTGGTTGGGGCAAAATGAATGATGTTATGGTGTCGCTTGTAGTTTGTCCATATTGCTGCGGGCGATGGATATGTATTCTTTAATCATCGGATTCTCTTTAAAGGAGGTAGGAGCGTTATCGATGATTTCTTCCATTACGGGAGTCAATACAGGATAAGGCATCCCGTAACACATGATGATGAATATTTCCGGTCCTAATACATTTTCATAATTGGTTTGGATGAATGTTTTGGCGAGGCTGTCTAATTGAGCTGATACTTCGCTGCGTTGTTTTTCTATTTCTTTGTGTATGTCGTCAGGGTTTCTTCCATCCAGCACCATGCGGGCTTCCAAATGTTCCACTTCTTCGGCACGGTCACTGAGCGAATTGCGTTTCAGTATGAAGTCATTGAAACAATTGTTTAATGGTGTTCCTTTGATGGTGAATCCTGCATTATTGATGTTGATGTCGATTTTTCCGTCTTCAATGACTACGGGCATGATGCAGTTTTCGTCCATGAAGAGAGAGGCTACGACGGTAGAATCCACTTTCCCTTCCATTGAAAAGAGCCCGTGTATAACTTCTGCCGAGTCGATATTGATTAGTTTGTCACCCGAAGGGACTTTGATGAAAAGCATTTTTCCATCAAGGCTTGAAACAGAAGATACCCCTTCTATTTTATACCTCTTTCCGCATGACGTGCAGAATATTGCGCAACAAAGTAGAAACAAATACCATTTATGCATATAGATAATTCTTTTGATTCGCACGGCAAATGTATAACGTTTGGGATTTTCAAGGAAATAAA
>ULRH01023748.1_pt1 | contig 30134 bp, 28 predicted proteins | sample 1955271 | NCBI WGS metagenome assembly ULRH01 (sample SAMEA4835677, study PRJEB28245) | human gut metagenome | biome: gut microbiome; material: fecal sample | place: Denmark | collected 2008 | reverse complement strand
CTGCCCCTACAGTTTATTGGTAAAATGCGGACATTCATATATTTATTTCTTCGTGTCTCCGTGTCTCTGTGTTCAATAAAAATCTGCGGAATTCTGTGTTTCAACTATCCGAATCATAACATCCCGTTTGCCGAGAGGTAGCGTTCGGCTTCGATAGCTGCTTTACATCCGCTTCCAGCGGCGGTTATCGCCTGGCGGTAATGCGGGTCGGCCACGTCTCCGGCGGCGAATACTCCCGGTATGCCCGTGCGGGGCGTTCCGGCTTCGGTCAGGATATAACCCGTCTCGTCGGTCTTTACCCACGGCTTGAAGATGTCCGAGTTCGGCTTGTGTCCGATAGCGAGGAAGAAACCGTCAATAGGCACATCGTAGCGTTCTTCATCGGGTTCGCCCATGCGTTTTACCACGTGCATTCCTTCCACACCGTTTTCGCCATACAGCCCTACGGCATTGTGTTCGAAAAGCACTTGGATGTGGGGATGGCTTAACACCCGTTCCTGCATGATTTTCGATGCGCGCAAGTAAGGTTTGCGTACCACTAAGTAGACTTGTTTTGCCAGTCCAGCCAGATAGATAGCTTCCTCGCAGGCCGTATCGCCTCCGCCTACTACGGCTACGGTTTTCTTCCGGTAGAAGAATCCGTCGCAAGTGGCACAGGCACTCACCCCCATGCCGGCGTATTTCTTTTCGTCTTCCAGTCCTAAATATTTAGCGGTGGCTCCGGTGGAGATAATGACCGTATCAGCGGTGATTTCTTTGCCTTCATCGGTCCGGAAGGTATAAGGAGCCTTGCTCAGGTCGGCTTCGGTAATGATGCCCGGACGGATGTCGGCACCGAAACGCAGGGCTTGTTTGCGCAGGTCGTCCATCAAGACCGGTCCGGTCACTCCTTCAGGATAGCCGGGGAAGTTCTCTACTTCGGTGGTAATGGTGAGCTGTCCGCCCGGCTGGATGCCTTCGTAAAGCACCGGGGCGATATTCGCGCGTCCTGTATAAATAGCTGCCGTATATCCGGCAGGACCCGATCCGATGATCAGGCATTTCACGTGTTCTGTTGCCATATTTGTTTTCTGTTTTTAATGTTTCTATGAACAAAGGTAATGTTTTTAAATGAAAATGAAGAATGAGTACTGAAGAATCTTTTAAAAAGGATGGTCTGAAAGCTGAAAGCACGGAAATGAATGCCCGCATGCAGCCTACGGTAGGTTGGCCAGCTGAATATATCTTCTGTAGCCGTTTTAGATAACTGAAACTGTCTACGGATATAACTTCATCGGCAAAGCAAGTATATATTCGTTTTCAGGCCGATGGTATAGAGAGGCATATAAAGGCAGAGTCGGCGCGCATCCCTGCGGACCGGCTCTAGGATTACTAATTTAAGTAAAATGTGCGGGGACGCTTCCCCGCGATAGAGATTTATCTTTTGTTTCCTTCCATTGCCGGATAGGCAAGGGTTATTTTAAATTCAGCGTAAACGTATAATAATTGTTGGCATACAATGTGTAAATACGATCCGCCTCATCGGGTGCGCTTGTTCCTAAGGTGACACTCCAAGTCTTACCGCCGGAAGTTACGGTTACTTTTGTCGCATGTTCTTCTCCCGAACAGATGTTGGGAGCGATGTAGTAATAAAACTCTTGTGAATCGCCTGAGGATATGCTTTTAAAACTATCGCTAAAAACCTCACTGGTATAAGCACTGTCTGGCAATGCTTCCTGATTGATACGCGGATAAACGTATGCCCTTGTAGGCACATTATCCAATGCAACGGTTCCGCCTGCCAATGCAGCACCGGTCTGATTGTTTACCACTAAATTGATGCGGGTCATCATGCGGCACAGCAATGCCGAAAGCACCTGACCGTCTCCGGTGACATCGCCCTGCCAATACCCACACATGGGCATACGGTCGCGCAGGGAAAGGTCGTTGCTTGCCTGTACATCCAGCAGCATCCGTTGGAATGCGGGAAAGTTGTTCGGCCAGGAAATCGTGCGGTCATTGGTGTTGACTACCAAACACACCGTACTGTTTTGTGCCGCTATCAGAGTGGCTTTAAAGTTTTCTACAAACAAACCCGATTCACCTTCCCGTGGATAATATTTTGTTCCCGTATTGAGCAAGATGCCGTTCTCGTTGAACTGCAATACCCAAATATCGTATATCAAGTTCTCCACTTCGGGCACATGAGGAGCCGACGCACGGGTGCCTGTTCCTTCTGCCGGAAGCATGCCGAGCGAGAACCGGACGTTGACCTCTTTCCCTATATTGGCATTACTTGGCATTTCCGTTTGTTCGCATCCTGTTCCTATACACACTAACAGGCACAACAGGATGTATTTCGTTAGTTTATCTTTCATGTTTGTATGCTTTGTGCTTTTTTAATTTCCTATTATATCGGTAGTCCACGACTGGTTTTGCCAGGTGACCACACTGATTTGTCCGTCTTCTACATTTACCGTCCAATCGAAATTATACGAACGGGCATGCAGCAGGTGCGTTTCGTTCACCAACGTCATGTATTGGGTCGGTACACCGTTGACCGCCATGTTTATCAATACAGCGACTGGGGTAGACATTGTAAGCGTAGGCAATACACCTATGTCGCCGGTCAGGGTTCCATTCGCATCCGTTTCTATTTCCGAGCCGGGCAGTGTCACCCACGAACGTTTGTCTCCTATCCGCATCACTAACGTATCGGCGATGTTTTCCGAACTCCAGTTGTATTGCAATTGCCCCTCTTCTTCGTGATTGAAAGGATTCTGCAATCCGCTTATCTCAATGCCGGCTTCCAGCGGTTCCAAGGTGTAGACACCTGTACCTTTATGGATAGTAAAAGTGAAACGTGCCACTTGGCTGATGATGGGGTTCAGTTTAATGTATTGCACTCCCGATGTATTTACTTCGATGGGAATAGATTGGGAATATGTTTCCTCGTACCTTCCGTCAGTAGAGTAGAGATACATGCCATTATCAATGTTCATCTTCAGGTCTGTAGAAACCGGATATGCCGGCGAAACCATCTTGAACTTGTATGTGCCTGCTTCCAAGTAGAGAGGCGCGCCTATTTCTTCCGCATTGATTTCGAGCTTGCCATTCACTTCTTGGGTCGTACAAGGATAAAGCGTATTATACCCTCCGGTGGTTGTCCCCACTACATATCCCTGCAAGTTGGGCGTACCGTAAGTAGTTCCATCGTCATTCCGTTTAGCATAACTAAGCCACAACGTGCTGCCTACGGGCAATAATTCTTCTTCGGTCGGCTGAGGTAAAGCATGCCAATTTTCTCCGGCATCGTGCAGGTTGTCTGCTCTTGATTGTGCATCGGAAACACCGATGCCATAAGTACCGGGCAATTGGAACTCTACCTGCACCTTGCCATCGGGTACAGATACAGGAGTATTTTCTTCGGGGCTGCAAGCTATCAGCATTCCCGTCAGGATTCCTATGATGATTGTTCTCTTCATACGCATTCTTTATTTTGCGGTTACATCACGTACACAACGGATTTGGTCGCCTAGGGCTTTGCGACTATCGTCAATTAACCCAAATCGATAATCGTTTCTTAAATAGAATACCCAATTATATCCGCCGCGTGTTTCATTATATTCGCTCGTCCTTAAAATTGCATTAATACCATCCCCATCTAATTTAAATGCACTGTGAGGATGAATAAATCCTACGGCTGGTATTTCCATAATAGAGCTTGGAGTCTGCCAATCAAATCTTGTATTTAACTCTTCTTGATTATTTTCATCTATTCCTTCAAAAGACATTGTTTTATCTCCGGAAAAGTATGCAAACTCATAATATTGTTTAGTATCATCTCTTATTCCATCCTTTATTGAGGATTTTAACAATATACGTATTCGATAGCAGTCATCTCTTCCTTGACGTTTTATCAAATAAAAAGCTCTTTCCCCATTAACCGTACCATAAATCACTTCTTCTTGATATTTTAAGATCTCTCCCGAATACGGAGCAGGATGATTAAAACCTTTATACCAAGGATTTGTAGAAAAAGTATAATCCGGAAGGAACGTGGCAAAGTCTTCTTTTGTAGGTAACCTCCATCCTTTCGGACAAGGATGGTTTTCTAAACTTTGTGTCCAATAATCATTTATAAATTGATCCTCATTTGTTCCCGTTTCACCATACATCCACACTCCACTTCCATTGTCATAAATAAATTCATAAATTCCTTCATCACCAGGATTTACAGCAATATTTTGCCGAGTTCTAACAGCTATTGTTGAACCATCATCTAACGTTTTCGTAGAACCTGCTTGCAATCCCCCATACACTTTTTCCCCATATTGATTATAAGTATAGAGAAATTCATATTTAGATGAACCTTTAATTGCAAGATCATATTTCTCCTTATCTAATATATACGGTATATTCCTCGCATACTGGTAATAATACCCCCGGCACGCCTCCCAGTCGTTCTCACAATCGGCACTCGTTGCCCCCAAGTTGCGGTCCATCCACATCAGGTTGGCAAAGGTAACGGGTTGTCCCAAGTAGTTGTTCTTCCTGTCCTCGTCAATCCAGTCATACACTTGCGGGGCAATGGCGATGGTACGCACTTCGTCTTTCAGTACGGTAATGAGCAAAGTATATTCATGGTTCATTTCAAATTGGAAGTTACCGGTTTCCGCCCCTTGCTCGTTTATCTTCTTAAGTGGATATTCCACTGTCTTTTCCCCTCCGTTATCCCCTATCCCGGTCAGCGTAACCGAGATAGTCACCAATTCGTCCTCTGCATTGGGAAAGACAAGCAGCTCGCCGGGCACCTTTTGGGAAGTTGTCGTTACCTCCATGCCCGTAGCGTTGGCATAAGAGGTCCTATCGGGTAAAGGTTCTTCGTCCTCAGCATACGTCCACTTGCCATTTACGATGTCCAACGAACCTGTCCCGTGCGTACCTTTTACTTGTATTTTTGTCAATGTAGCGTTCTCCAACTTCTTCTCCGCTTCCGCATCCTCCGTTTCATCTTGCTTCACAATCCTAAATTTCAGTTTGCTCATGGCATGTTTGAAATCCATTTCCAGCCGATAGCCATTACTTACCGTTTGGTCTATCAAGTTATTGGAAAACATCAAGTCTGGCAACGTACCATCATCCTTTACTGTTTCTGTGATGGTCGTTCCACCGTCAGATGGAAACGCTGGAACTTTAGTTGTGCTACCATACGTTGCACCGTAGAAAGAAATGGGCGAACTGCCGTATGAAATCACAGTTCCATAATCGATGGTATGATTGTCACGTTCGGTTCCCACTCCATTTAAAACTTCAACGTTTTCTTGATTCACGGCATACAACAGGTATTTTGTCCCTGACTCAAACGGGGCCACTTCATCACCTGCACGGGTGATGATATGGCTTTTTTGCGCGACAAGCACGGCTTGTTGTCCGGCAGACGGGAAGCCCGAAGCTACATCTTCGTGATTGCATGCCAACATGACCGACAAAGCCAGCACTCCTATTCCATATCCCAATACATTCCGTTTCATACTCCACTTCCTCCTTGATTTTGATTCCCTAAAGGATAGATTGGGACTATCAAATAGCCGCCATTTTCCCACGGGCACTTGTTACCTACCAATTCAATGCCTTCTTCGCCAAACAGGATGGTAAAGGTATAGGCTTCGTTGGCATAAAGCGTATCTTCTTTCTTACCGGCATCCCAAGCCGAATCTTCACTTCTTTCGATCTCAAAGCTGAGCGTATGAGAAAAAGTTACCGTTTCACTCTGCGTGAATGAAACATCCTCAGACCTATCGACCGTAATGGTAACGGATAAGCTATTTTGCCCTGGCACAATGTATGCCTCACCTATATCGGTTGCTTCCACATCGTTTATCTGGAAACCGCCTTGTTGCTTGATGGTATATGAATTGTTTTCACCAGCCACAGGTACATAGAGGTTTTTATTTCTATCCCATTCCACCCGTTCCGCTATTGAAGCGTTGTCCAATGTAATATTTACATTCTGTATAAACTTCCCCATGTTTTCTGCCAATTTGCCTTTGAAGATGACTTTCGACTGCGCATGCATAAATTGCAAAGTCTCTCCGTCCTCTCTATCAAAAGGCAGGGCAGCAGATGCCACTACCGGTGTGATGGAAGTCAGTACATCGGTCTTACATAAACCATCTTGTGGTATAGTCAAGCGTTCGTAATTGTCCGTATTGTCCGTTCTCTCTTCCGGAGTCAGCGTAGCAGGCGCATATCCTGTAGCCATCACACGCCGGTTGCCATCGGGATACAGTTCATCGGTATTATAAGGTTCATTGGGACGCTTGTAGGTATCAATGTGTTTTTCAGGACGTTTCACATAAAGCGGAGTTGGATCCTTTGCATTTCCCAGCACATCGCCAAAGTCCCAAAAGAGAAAGACCGGATTATCGGCTGTACTTCCGGCATCGGTTTCTCCTCCGTTTGCACGTGCCACATCTGTATAGATACGCATTTCCGCACTGCCGGATATTTCATTGCCAGGCACATCGTTTTGCGAACATGCCGCAAAGAGCCACATGCCAAACACCCCTGTTCCTATGTAAAAACTGTTCTTTCTCATGGTTGTGCCGTTTCTGATTGTTGTGGTACTTTTATCTCTACCTCCGAACCGCCTTTGTCTACCCAGTCCACCAGTTCAGAGTGAATGCGCATGGTTTCATTACCCGGAAAAGGCGAGCCAGGAGCGATGATTTTGTCTACCTTTAATATATAATAATGGTTTCGCTTGATACCCCAACGGGTTTGGTCTTTTATTGCTCCATTTTGGGCATTCTCATCTATATAAGTGTAATAATAGCCCCAGCCGCCATCGTAACGGCTGAATTCGGTTTCGGGAGCTTCCTGTAATTTCGTTTTCATGCCTTCCAGCGAATAATAGTTGCCTTCGCTGTCCCGCCAAAACGTACCTGCCGGGTAAGTGACTGGTTCTAACGGATTATCTACATCCTCCACTTTATCCAATATCCCTTGTGCTTCGGCTTCCGTTTGGGTTGTTATCGGTTCTTTGCCTCCGTCCCATATCACTTTGGGTGTATATTTCGCTCCCACCATTACCCGGGTGGTTACATAGCGGATGGCAGATTGGAAATCAGCTTCATTGGCGAATCTCATGTCGTTATAAACCGTGTTCTCGGTGCAATACAGTCCTTCGGTATAGTGTGCAGGGTTTGTTGCGTTTGTTTCCCCTATTCTCTTATCTTCGTACAAGGTGGCTGTTCTGACCATACACGGTTCCCCTCCCTGATAGGTCGGTATACTTGTATTGAGCATTTCCACCATGGCTTGTGTGTCATAGTAGAGAAATTCTTTCTGGTAGGCGTCCAAATCTATGATGCCATAGGTAGTTTCATCACCACTTACCTTTTTTTCCAACCACTCACTCATTTCGTAATTAGGGTCTATCAGATAGTCATCATCTTTTGTATCCTCCCGATAATCCAAATAAGTTTTCCGATTGAGTACATTCAGCATGTAGTTTACATCGGCCAATCTTATCCAGCCGGTATTAGTATTATTGGTTGTGTTGTCGGCATTGTCTTTAGCATCTATCACTGCTACGTGATTGTTACTTTCCTTAGAAGGCATACAGGTCAATAATACTTTTGCTACGGTACATACCAAGTTAGCAGAAGTGTCAATCGTTATTTTTTCATCTGTATCCTCATTTCCGTCACCCGTTGGAATGACAATATCTCTGTCGCCACTATTTGTTGATTTTACAATGCCTGCCATCAAGATGTTGCTTCCTTCTCCGTCTCCGTTTTCGTTATGGTTTATTTCCATCAACTTACCCACGATATTATGTCCGCTTTGTCCTTCACCGGCATCGAAAATCCGGTCTTTAGCCCAAAAGGCATTTATATGTTTTTGTTCCGCATTGGCAAGTATATAAAAATGTTTGGTGCCGGTTATGCCTGATAAAGTAAATTGTACATCGTATATTCCGTTTGTAGGTTCACTCGGCTCAATAGTCTGCCAAGTTTCGAACAATTCTTCCCCATTATACACTCCCATCATGATAAGGGTAAGCGTATGTATCTGACACTCTTCTTCAGTAAATCCCAGTTCATATCCCGTATCGAATGGAGCAGGGGGTGTGGGCGATTGAAGGCCAGGTTGCTGCACGGTCAGGCTAATGACGAGATTTCTGCTCGTCCCTTCTGTCTGCGATGAAGGGATGGAATACAACTCGTCACGGCAACTGCATAACATCACAATTACCCCCATCAGCAGTAAACCGAAACCTTTTATGTCAGCACCTAATTTCTTCATTTTTCATTCTTAATTTTCAAAGTTCTGTTTCGTTCAGCACCACGCGCCAGGAGTTGATGATGATGCTGGAGCTTATCCAGTGGTTGTTCTCATCGAGGAAGAACGTCAGGTTGTACTCGTCCTGGCGGTCGAGGTATTCCTGGTCGGACATGTCGCGGTTGTAGTAGCCTTTTATCAGCAGGGCGTAGTCTATCAGGGGGATGGACAGCACGGTTTCGCCTTTGTCGTTGTGCACCGTAAGGATGGTGCGTGTGTCTTTATCCTTCACCAGTCTTCCTACGGTCAGTTCCGCCAGTGCGGTGGATATGGCGGTGGTGGCACGGCTGCCGTCAGAGTTCATGTCGGCTGTGCCCGAAGCGGTGTAATAAGGTTGATAGTGTAGCAATTCGTCATCGAGCAGGGAGTTGTCGTGAGCCATCAGGCCGTTTTCATCCGTAATCTGAAAGCTGAACTGATTGACATCTATCGGCTCGCCTGAAAGATGCTGCAAGACGATGCGTACTGTCTTGGTATCTTTGGTGAGGGGTATGTCGATGTCGTATGTGCCCGGCTCGTCGGGCAGGGTGCAATGGGGAACGAAAGCATGGAAAACCGGAGCAATTTCTTCTACGGTAGCTTGACGGTTTTCGTCGTATTCCCGGTTGATGGTGCAGGTCAGTTCTTCCAACGTCGATACGCCGGGAGTAAGGCTTGGCACGTCGTGCGACTGCAGTTCGTTTTCCAGCCCGCACCAGGCGACGAATTGATAGGTTCCGGCAGGCAATTCGAACGGCAGGGCGTAACCTTCTTGCTGTAAGGCTTCGCCGCTGTCGGTGAATTGCCGTACAAACTTACCGCTTTCATCGAAGGCGTAAAGCGTAACCGACTCCACTTCGTGTGCAAAAGCGTCGGAGTAGTGCAGGTGCATGTCGTAGCGGAAGCGTGCGCGGTAGTTTACCGAGCAGTCGCCTTCGTAGTCCATGATGCTGCACGATGCGGGCATTAGTCCGGCCAGTACGCCTATTGCCACTCGTTTCAATATTCCGGTAAGGGTTTGCATGGTTTGTTTGGGTTTAAAAGTCCCCACCAACCTTTTCTCCATAAGCAGGATTGAGGTTGATGGGATTGTTTGCTTGTTGATTTGTTTTGTCGTTTTATATTTAGGTACAAATTCGATGGACAGGTATTATTCCAATGTCACATCGCTGGATACAACTCTCCATGATAAGACATTGATACGTGCCGCTATATACACTTCTTCATTTGAAGGATGGGTTGTGTCAATGTCTTTGTCCGGGTCAAAGATTGGGGTACCATAACCCTTGATGTCGGTAATCGTTACATCATAGATGTGGTTGCGTACAACACCATATTCACCAGTCGAACCTGTTGTAGTCCCTAAATGTTTAATCGGAGTATAATAATAAACATAACCTTTCGTAGCTATTTGGGCAGGATTCTTGGCCAGTTCTTTATTGATTGTTGCTTCAGCATTTGCTAATTCGATGTATTTTTCGTTACTTCCAGTATAATCCGGATTCTCTATGTAAATGGTGACACCATCCAAGGCATTATCGTTTAATTGGGCAATCGCCTCATAATCTTCACCTCCTGTTTCAGGTGTTGTTGCCTCAAAGTGAATGTTGTCCGGCGTAATGAAACTTTCATACTCGTATTCTGTTCCTCCAGGCAATGATGTTCCCCCGGTTCTCGTATAATATACATTATTGTATTTATTTGCAATCAATGTCAGAATGTCTTCTTCCGAGTCATGTTCTTCACCGAAGTATTTGTAAATGGGCTTAGGGTTACCCTCTTCATTTACCAATTGTGCTACGACAACTACTTCTGTGTGCTCATCTGCCTCCGTGTTTTCTTGGCAATATCTTGGAACTGAAATGTTCGTTGCACCCCCGGGTGTAGCTGGCTTTTGGTCATTAATTATTTCGTCTTGTGATTTTTTTTCCAACGTAACCGTGGCGGGGGTTGTTGCCCAATAAGAACGATGGAAAGGTTCATCATTCCAAGTAAACCCGAGTGTCATATCGTTCCAAGCCGGGTCAATATCTTTTAAAAGGTTGGACTTGTCTGCTGTCCTTGTGACTGCCCAACCTAAGATTTTAGCATAAACGGCAGGTTCTCCATCTTCTGATACTTTATATTGATTTTCTTTGTCGGCATTGCTAAATGTCACTCTTACTTTAGCAAGTACACGTTCCACATAGATATCTACAGGATTTGCTTCTGCATCTTCTTTGTTTTGGGCTACCTTACCGATTATATTTGTCTCAACAACTTTAGTTCCTTCACTTGCATAGACAGAATTGGACATAACAAAACTGGTTGTTGAACTGTAATCTGCAATGGCTGTTTGTAAATCTGAAAGAGATTTGCTTCCCGTTAAAGTCGCAGGAGGGTTCAACACGGCAACTATTGATGTAGGCAATTCAGTCGTTGTTCCTTTAAAAACAAGTACTCCTTTTTTGATTGATTCTACATTAGGTTCATCTTTGCCTTGATCTTCTAAAGTAGTAATATCAACGTAATTGGTTTCTGCCACAGCGCCTGGAGCTTCATTAGTTGTGACAGTGTAAGGATTCCCAGATGCGTTGAATAAATAAAAGCGTGCTTTGGTAATGGTATTTTCATTGCCTTCGCCGTTTTCATATTCTCCTCCTTCCACACGGCTCCCCGTAGGATTGGCATTTACAATATTTACCGCAACATACGAGAGCTGTCCTTCTTCCTGTCCGCTATTTATTGCGGAATTTTCTTCATTCGAACACGCTGCAAACAGTGTGCAAGCCAGTGTTCCTACTAAAAATCTACTTAGTTTCATACTCGTTTTTTATTATTGGTTAATCATCTTCTTCACGTAACAGTTGCAGTTCCTCCAGTGCCGTGTCGGCTTCGGTGATGCCAGCCGATTGTGCCTGTTTCAGTAAGGTTTCGGCTTCGGGATAGTTCTTTTCCAGCAGGGCACAGATTCCCCGTGCATAGACAGCCTGCGGCATATCGCCTGCTTTGGCCAGGTAGCGGCGTGCGGCAGGCAGGTCTTTACGGCTCAAAGCCGTGTTTGCGGCGTTGAGGTTCGCCACGGGGTTGTCGGGATAGAGCCGCACGGCTATGTCGAACACCTCATCGAAGTCCCTGCTTCCGGCCTGGCTTGCCTGTGCAACCAGGAAAAGTTCCTGCAGGCTGAGCTTCTGGGGCTGGGTACGCATGACGCGGCGTATCTCCTCGACATCGGTAAACGAGCGGACGGTATACTCGATGCGGTAATCGCTATGTCGCAGGGCCGGGTAGCAGTGCTGCAGGAGGTGGCGGTAATCTGACGGGTATGCCGTCTTTATCTGCCGTTCCTTGCGGTCGGGGTCTCCTCCGGCATCGATGATGTCCAGTATTTCCCGCTTGTGCTCCAGCGTGGATTCCGCTACATAGCGGCGCAGCCCTTCCCAGTCTTCCGGTTCGGAAGAGGTGCGGATAAAGTCGTTTTCGAAGTCGTAGAGGCGCGACACGTATTGTTTCAACGCTTCGGTACGTCCTTCAGCCAGCCGGGTGTTCAGACCATACGAGCCTTCGGGCGATGCGTAGCCCTTGATGGCGACGGAGGTAATGGTGATATCGGCGTCGGCCTGCACCGAGTCGATGGTTGCCGTTATCTTGTCCAGCTCGCGGCGGTTGTTGCGGTAGTCGGGACGGATTTCCGTGCGGCTTACCGGGAAGTCGATGAACGCCGTCCCCGAAAGGAATCGGGTCTTGACGCGTTCCACTTCGGGCTGCACGTATGCCAGTCGCGGGACAAACTCCGGCCGTCTGGCGAACCTTCCGATGGTCTGTTGCCGTTCGGCCAGCACGGCGTCGCAGCACCCGTAATCCTGCCGGAAAAGCGTGAGGCTGGCTCCGTCCATCCATTTTTCGTAAGGAATAACCGCCTCATAAGCCAGTGTGTCGGGCTTTTCGGAGTTGCGGAACGAAAGCTCGTCGGGACCGCTCAACATATTTTCCGCGTCTGTCCGGGCGTAATGGTAATAGCGGCGCCTGCTGTATATGCCTACTGCTTTCAGTGCCTTGTTGGTATCGCCGTTCACCAGCAGGGGCGTGACAAGCACGGCACGGTCGCCTTCCGCCGTCACCGTGCGCAGGTCGAGCAGCATGGATACGGTGAGATACCTGCCGTCGCGTTTCAACGATACGCGCCCAGTCTTCAGGCTGTCTGCCAGCATGTCGGCCTGTGCCCCCGACAACGGAGCCAAGGAACACGCTGCAAAGGCAAGCATCATATAGCGTTTAAAGAAAGTGTTCATAGCGGTTATGGATATTAGAATACATAAATCAGGTTGACGGCCGCTTTGGTAGGACCTACGTAGTGGTGGGACTTTCCGGACTCTACCTCTTTCCCGCAGCCTACACACTCGAAGCGGTCAAAGCGCGTATAGGCGTATCCCAGGCCTATTTCCAGCTCCAGGTTCCAGTGCATACCCAGGATGAAGGAGTACCCATATCCCACGCCAGCTCCCGCAAACCAGCCCTGGTAGCGGTTGTCTTCCAGTTTGGAGAGGTCGGAGCCCAGGAAGTTGAATCCTGCATCGATGCCTCCTACATTGTATTTGCCTCCATGCAGGTGCACGCCCAGGAAGTGTCCGGCGAAACGGTCGCAGAACCAATAGCGTGCTTCGGGCTGTAGGAACCAGTTTTTCCACCGTTTCCCTTCGGAAAAAGTCCAGTTGTTGTAATTTGCCGATACATCGACAGTCCATTTCGGGGCAACGCCAAACTCCACGCCTCCATTGATGTTGAGCGTGGCATCGTAAAGCAGATTGGTCTTTACCGCCACATCCTGCGCCGAAACGGAAAGTGCCATGCACGACAAAAGGATGAATAACAAACGCTTCATAGCCTATATCTTCTTTGTTTATACTCTATCAAAACGGGGAACTCTGCCGGACTATATTATATAAAGGTATATAGGCGGCTTTCTGTAAATCTGTATATATCCCTTATCGCGAACAAAGATATGCATATTATTTTACAATAGCAATAGGCTAGTATATTTTTTTCAAAAAAAATGAAAGAATGGATGAAAAGGCTTGCTTCCCGAAGGCAGGTATCTGATATCCTGTAGATGGTTAAATAGTTTTTACGTTTCATGGCGTGGAACGTAAGAACCTGTTGGGTCGTAAAGACAATGCAGGCTGGGCTGAATAGGGAACGGGGAGCTTAGGGTTTATGTAAGCAGACCAATCATTTTTATGTCCTCCGGTGCTGGGACGTACGTCCTCCGGCGCGGGGATGTATGTCCCCGGTAGCAAGGACGTATATCCCCGCAACGGAGGATATAAAATTCATCCCAAATCATCACACGAAAACGAATACATCAAGACAAGAAAAACTTTTTGTAGAAATTCAAAACAGTTTCTTAATCTTCAATTTCAAATTTGCATTTCTGCCGAATTTTGGCGGATATTCCATAGATTTATTGTAACTTTGCGCATCAAAAAAAAGGAAATTTACAAAAAAAAACATACCTATATGAATATTTCGTATAACTGGCTAAAAGAATATGTCAACTTCGACCTGACTCCCGAACAGGTAGCGGCTGCGCTCACCTCTATCGGACTGGAAACAGGCGAGGTGGAAGAAGTGCAGTCTGTTAAAGGAGGACTGGAAGGCTTGGTCATCGGTAAGGTGTTGACCTGCGAACCGCATCCCAATTCTGACCATATGCACATTACGACGGTTGACTTGGGTCAAGGCGAGCCTGTACAAATCGTGTGCGGTGCATCAAATGTTGCGGCAGGACAGAAGGTGGTTGTGGCTACTTTGGGCACCAAACTCTATGACGGAGACGAGTGTATAACCATTAAGAAGTCAAAGCTTCGGGGCGTGGAATCGAACGGCATGATTTGCGCTGAAGATGAAATCGGCATCGGAACCAGCCACGAGGGAATCATTGTATTGCCCGATGACGTGCTGCCGGGCACACTAGCCAAGGATTATTACAACATCAAGAGCGACTATGTGCTGGAAGTGGACATCACGCCCAACCGTGCGGATGCCTGTTCGCACTACGGTGTAGCACGTGACCTTTACGCTTGGTTGATTCAGAACGGGCACGAAGCTACGCTGAAGCGTTCTTCGGTAGAAGCGTTTGCCGTAGATAATCACGACTTGGACATTGACGTGGTAGTAGAGAATACCAAGGCTTGTCCGCGTTATGCAGGAGTTGTTGTGCGCAATGTAACAGTAAAAGAAAGTCCCGAATGGCTTCAGGTGAAACTGAAAACCATCGGTCTGCGCCCCATCAACAATATCGTGGACATCACCAATTACATTCTCCATGCTTATGGTCAACCGATGCACTGTTTTGATGCCGACAAAATAAAGGGAGGCAAGATTGTGGTGAAGACGGTAGCAGAAGGTACTCCGTTTGTTACATTGGACGGTGTGGAACACAAGCTTTCGGAGCATGACCTGATGGTATGTAACGCTGAAGAACCAATGTGTATCGCGGGAGTATTCGGCGGACTCGACTCGGGTACTACTGAAGAAACGAAGAATGTGTTCTTCGAAAGTGCTTATTTCCATCCTACATGGGTGCGTAAAACCGCACGTCGCCAAGGTTTGAGCACTGATTCTTCTTTCCGTTTTGAGCGAGGCATTGACCCGAATGGTGTGATTTACGCCCTGAAAGAAGCGGCTATCTTGGCAAAAGAACTTGCTGGAGGTGAAATAGCTTGCGACATTAAGGATAATTATCCCGACCCGATAGCCGATTTCCCGGTAGAACTTTCTTATAAGTATGTCAATTCTTTGATAGGTAAGGAAATCCCGGCCGAAATGATAAAGAGCATCGTTTCAAGCTTGGAAATGAAGATTACGAGCGAGACTGAAGAAGGCCTTTCGTTGCAGGTGCCTCCTTACCGTGTGGATGTCCAGCGTCCGTGTGATGTAGTAGAAGACATCTTGCGTATCTACGGATATAATAATGTGGAGATACCCACTTCGGTTAAATCAAGTCTGAGCGTAGAGGGTGCCGCAGATAAGTCGGTGAAACTCCAGAATCTTGTATCCGAGCAATTGGTGGGATGCGGATTTAATGAAATTTTGAATAATTCGCTCACGGCATCGGCTTATTACGAAGGGTTGGAAACGTATAAGCCTGAAAACCTGGTACGTCTGATGAACCCGTTGAGCAATGACCTGAACGTATTGCGTGCGACGCTTTTGTTCGGCGGATTGGAAAGCATCGAACATAATGCCAACCGTAAGAATGCCGACCTGAAGTTTTTCGAGTTCGGTAATTGTTATCATTATAATGCAGGAAAGCAGAACCCCGAAAAAGCTCTTGCTCCTTATTCTGAAGAATTGCACATGGGGCTGTGGGTTACAGGTAAACGGGTCAGCAACTCGTGGGCACATCCTGATGAGAACTCGTCGGTATATGAATTGAAGGCATACGTGCTGAATATTTTCCGCCGTTTGGGTGTGAATTTCGGTGCGTTGGTATTCGGCACCTTGAACGATGATATCTATGCTGCTGCTATCTCAATACATACCCGTGGCGGAAAATTATTGGCTACCCTTGGTGTCTTGCATAAGAAACTTTTGAAAAAGTTCGACATCGAAAACGAAGTGTATTATGCCGACTTGAACTGGAAAGAACTGATGAAAGCCGTCAAGAATAACGCGGTAACTTACAAAGAACTTTCCAAGTATCCGGCTGTGAAACGCGACTTGGCACTTTTGCTTGATAAGCAGGTGCAATTTGCTGAAATCGAAAAGATTGCTTATGAGACCGATAAGAAACTTCTGAAGAGTGTAGAGCTTTTTGATGTGTACGAAGGCAAGAACCTCGAAGCGGGCAAGAAGAGTTATGCGGTCAGCTTCACCCTGCAAGATGAAAACGCTACGCTGAACGACAAACAGATAGACAAACTGATGGGCAAGCTGGTGCAGAACTTGGAAAACAAGCTGGGAGCGAAATTGAGATAAACTAACATTTAAAAATATAATCCAATGGGAAGAGCGTTTGAATATAGAAAAGCAACAAAATTGAAAAGATGGGGCCACATGGCCAAAACATTTACACGTCTGGGTAAACAAATCGCTATTGCGGTAAAGGCAGGCGGTCCTGAACCTGAAAATAACCCGACTTTGCGTTCGGTCATCGCGACTTGTAAGCGTGAAAACATGCCGAAGGATAACATCGAACGTGCTATCAAAAACGCGATGGGCAAGGACCAAAGCGAATACAAAGGTATGACGTATGAAGGATACGGTCCTCACGGGGTAGCTATCTTCGTGGATACGTTGACCGATAACACTACCCGTACCGTGGCAGATGTACGCTCGGTATTTAATAAGTTTGGCGGAAACTTGGGTACGACTGGTTCGCTGGCTTTCTTGTTCGACCACAAGTGTGTGTTCACTTTCAAGAAGAAAGATGGGCTGGATATGGAAGAGCTGATTCTGGATCTCATCGATTACGATGTGGACGATGAATACGATGAAGATGCTGAAGAAGGTACCATCACCATTTATGGAGATCCGAAGAGTTATGCCGCTATCCAGAAGCATCTGGAAGAGTGCGGTTTCGAAGATGTCGGCGGTGAGTTTACTTACATTCCGAACGACTTGAAGGATGTTACTCCCGAACAACGGGAAACCATCAATAAAATGGTAGAACGTCTGGAAGAGTTCGACGATGTGCAGACGGTTTATACAAACATGAAACCTGAAGAAGGTGACGAATAATACAATTTAAAAAATTGTTAGGCTTAGAACGAGGATTCTCGCAGATTACGCAGGTTATTTTCTATGGCCATTTTAAACAGGCTCTGGTTAATTCTAAAAATTTGCGTTAATCTGCGGGAATTCGCATTTTAATAGATAGATTGACAGGATTATGGTTATTAATTATACGACGCAGGGCACTTGCAGCACTCATATTGAGGTGGAGGTAGAGAACGGAATCGTGAAGAGCGTGCGCTATACGGGAGGATGCAACGGAAATTTGCAGGGCATCAGTGCTTTGGTAAAAGGAATGCCCGTAGAGGAAGTCATTGCCCGATTGGAAGGTATCCGGTGTGGGAATAAACCTACTTCGTGCCCCGACCAGCTTTGCAAGGCGTTGCGTTCGATGAAGGTATGAATTAAGGAATGAATGTATTGTTGCTTAATGCCAGTCCGCGTCAGAAAGGGAATATCTCCCGTATACTGGGTGTGATGGAGGAAGAAGCTGTAAAGTCGGGAATGCAAGTCACGTCGGTTCGTGTCTCTGATTTGCGCGTATGTCCTTGTAAAGGGTGTATGGCGTGCCGTTCCAGATTGGCTTGCGTATTGCCCGAAGACGATGCCCAGCGGGTGCTCCGCTTGATTCAGGCATGCGATGTACTGGTAATCGGCGCACCTTGTTATTGGGGAAATATGCCCGGCGAATTGAAGGTGTTGTTCGACCGCATGGTGTACGGGATGATGGGCGAAAGCACAAGAGGCATTCCTCTCCCTTTGCATCGGGGCAAGCGGTCGGTATTGGTGAGCACGTCTACTACGGTTTATCCTTTTAATATTCTTTTCCATCAGACGCGGGGAGTCATCCGTGCGTTGAAAGAAATATTGAAGTGGAGCGGGTTCAAGGTCGTTTCTACGGTCGAAGTGGGAGGTACCAAGCAACGTCCCGTAAGTGTGAAAACATTGGAACGTTGCCGCCGGATTATCCGGAAGTTATAAGTGGAATAGTTATATGATGGGTAAGAAAATGAAGGAACAATGGTGGGTGAATCTGTTTTTGGGGATGATGGCATGTGCATTCCTGCTTTCTGCCTGTGGTGGAGGGCAGCATACGCAAGCCAGGATGTCTGAAGAAGGAGATACTTTGCAGATGGCGTATGCGCGTTATCTCACCATCGTGAAGCATGAGTCGTTTACGGAAGTTACGGTACACAATCCTTGGGATTCTGCACGTGTTTTGCATACTTACTTGCTGGTGGACAAACATAAGCCTGTGCCTCGCGTGTTGCCGCAAGGTACGGTGGTGCGTGTTCCGTTAGAGCGGATGTTGGTCTATTCGGCGGTGCATTGTGGCTTGTTCGATGAGTTGGATGCGATAGAGGCGGTAGGTGGAGTCTGTGATTTGCCTTATATCCGTATGGAGCAAATACATCGGCGTGTGCGTGAAGGATTGGTGGCAGACATTGGAAACAGTATGAGTCCCGATATCGAACGAGTTATCGCCCTGCGTCCTGACGGTATTTTGCTCTCGCCTTTCGAGAATGGTTCCTACGGGCGCATCGAAAAGCTGGACATTCCGTTGATAGAATGTGCCGATTATATGGAGGACTCGGCATTAGGACGTGCTGAATGGATGCGCTTTTACGGGATGCTTGCAGGGAAAGGACGTGAAGCGGATTCTTTGTTCACGGAGGTAGAGCGCACGTACCGGGATTTGCATCGTATGGCGGACAGGGCGATGGAAAAGCCTACAGTGTTGGCTGAGTTGAAACAAGGTTCGGCATGGTATGTACCCGGCGGCCGGAGTGTCACGGGGCAGATGTATGTCGATGCGGGCGCGCATTATGCCTTTGGTGCTATTGCCGAGAACGGTTCTGTGCCTTTGTCATTCGAAACCGTGTTTGCCCGTGCCCGTCATGCCGGCTATTGGTTGATTAAATACAATCAGGCGCACGACAAGACTTATGCCGAACTGGAGCGGGATTATCGTCCTTATGCGGGGTTTGATGCATTCCGTAATCGGAAAGTGTATGGGTGCAATACCGCGAAGGTCTCTTATTATGAAGAGACTCCTTTTCATCCCGAACGCTTGCTGAAGGACCTGATAGCCGTGTTCCATCCCGACTTGCTTCCCGATTACGAGACACGTTATTTCACGCCATTGGCGGAATAAGTATATGAAAACAGGTAAAAACTATATTTACATAGTGCTGCTGGGGATGACGGTACTGGCACTTGTTGCCGCCAATCTTTATTGGGGAGCCGTGTCGATTCCGGCAAGTGAGGTGACAACTATTCTTTTGGGTGGAGACGCTGCCGATTCGGGATGGACTTTCATCGTATGGGAGTCTCGTGTACCTCAGTGCGTTACGGCGTTGCTTTGCGGGGCGGCATTGGCTGTGTCGGGACTGATATTGCAGACCGTATTCAATAATCCGCTTGCTGATTCGTCCATTTTGGGCATCAGTTCGGGTGCCAGCTTGGGTGTAGCATTGGTGGTATTGACAGGTGGAGGGAGTATCGTGGCAGGGCAATTCGTGCTTTCAGGCTTTCTTTCAGTGGTGGCAGGTGCCTTTGCGGGTGCGATGGTGGTGATGCTTGCCGTTCTTTTTCTTTCCGTTCTCATCCGTAATGGGGTGATGTTGCTTATTGCGGGCATTATGATGGGATATTTGGCTTCGTCCGCTATTTCCCTGCTCAATTTCTTTGCTACCGATGAAGGGGTTCATTCGTTTGTCATTTGGGGATTGGGTAGCTTCGGAGGCATATCGTTCGTTCAGCTTCCCGCTTTTTCGGCGGTTGTGATTGGTGGCTTGGTGGCAGCTTTGCTGATGGTGAAACCACTCAATGCGCTTTTGTTAGGCCCGCGTTATGCTGCAAACTTAGGTGTCCGTGTACGTCGTGCGCGTTCATGGTTGTTGGTGATAGCTGGCCTTCTTACTGCGGTGACCACTGCCTTTTGCGGCCCCGTGGCTTTCATCGGGCTTGCCGTTCCGCACGTGGCACGTATGTTGTCGGGTACAGCCAATCATCGTTTCTTGCTTCCCGTTACGTTGTTGACGGGTTGTGCCGTGGCATTGCTTTGCAATTTGCTTTGCCTTCTTCCCGGCGAGCGTGGCATCATTCCTCTTAATGCTGTCACTCCCGTATTAGGCGCTCCTGTCATTATCTATGTCCTTATCCGTTGGCGCAAAGGTAATGCTGGCTTTTGATTGGGTAATGGATTCAAAGCGGTTGGATGTAAAATCAGTTGACATAGTACGAGCTGGCTATATCAAAAACGCAGTAGTACTTACTTGACCGATGAAGTATATATCCATAGGCGGATGCAGTATATATTCAACCGCCCATGCAGTATATATTAGAGTTTATGTTTTTTCAGCTTCTGATAACGGCTGTCTGATTTCTTGGGAACATCGGGAATCATAATCTTCGTCCCGTTAATTTCCTTCTTGCCTCTATATCCTCTATCGCCAGCCAGTACTTTAATCTTTCTTCCAGTCAACTGTTCTGCCTGTTCCAAGGAACCTCGATGGTATGCCCGTCATATTCGTTGCGAAAGGACATGACTCCAAGAATAATTCCTGTGACAGAACGTATGATGGATACCTTGTTACCGAATTCGTATTTTTTATGTTCTTTGCCCTTGCTGATACATTGCACGTCCGGCTCATGGATGGAATAAATCTTTTTCCGGCTGTTCCGCCTTTGAGATAGAACGATAAAACTGGATTTCATCAGCCGGAATGCCGAAGCGTACCAGCTTCTCCTTGATGTTGGTATAGATATTCTACTTGTTAGGCTTGTAGGTGCTTAGGTCGCTGAACACAAACTGCGTACCCTTGTTGATTGCAGAGCATACATAGTAGTCTATATTGTCCGGGCGCAAATGGAAGACTTATTACCGGCATCATCGCTGAACTTCTCACCCAAAAGGCCATGTCGAGAGCTATATTGCGAGCCACATTGGTAGCAATGAGTATCTTTGCCTTGTCGAGGTTGTCCGGCTTGATCATGCCAAGCCCAAGTCTTCCCAGTTTCCGCTACCGGTAAAGGCAACGAGGCATCCTTCAGTACATTGTATTAACTTACAACGGTAAAATTGTTTTTAGCCTTTAGGGTAATGTCCCTGCGTGAAATCACCAACTACCATGCCGCAGACATGATAAATCTTGATGTGCCGGAGAAAAACGCCCGTTCCCTCTCTCATATGCCGACAATTGAACAGGAAGAAATTGAATTCCCTAAAACGAGAAATCAAGCATTGTATTGAACTATATAGCGTCATTCTCTGATATGATGGAGTTCTCTATAAAGATGTCTTTTACAGCCTGAAGCAGTTTCTCTTTTTCGAATTTCTTCAATTTGTCCGGATATTTTAAGGTCTTTAAAAAGTCTATGAATGAAAGGGCTAAATATTTGAGACATTCTTCTTTCGTAGTCAACCTAAAATAGCCTTCGAAATCCACCACAAAATCTACCGTGAGGCATTTATACATTCTTACTTCAGGAGTTACAGAACCCCTAAATTTCAAAGTTTTATCCTCATAGTATTTAGGACGACGTGCTTGAAAGAATTGACCGAACATCGGTGACAAGCATATAAGGCCTATACATATTTCTCCCACCAAATCAGAATTAAATCTAAGTAATCCTTTTGATAGTACACTCTCAAATGCATAGAGTGCATCTTTATAGAAGCTAAAACTTGAAAGTTCTCTGGATGTTTCTATTGCAAATGTCGTTTTCATACCTTGTTATTTTAATAGAACAATATACAAATATAATCGTTTTTCTTATACATACAAAAGATAGTTTATTTAAAACGTTTATTACCTGGAGGCAATTGGCCATGTTCAAAAAAATACCAGTACAACATTATTTTTTCTTGTATCAAAATTTCCGTTTTTGTTCCATAAAATAGTCTTACCATTTCAAAATTATTCTTTTCATATGATTTTTGATCATAACGTTTATCTCCTTGTGTCGTTTCTCCATACTTCCATACATCACCTTGTTTCATATAAACCATTGAATTTGTTCTTACATTCCTATAAAGCCATCATGAGAGTTTATGTAAATTAGTTATGATAGTTCCAAGGGTTGATTTTAATTCTGAGATTATGCAGTGCCATACATGTGGAAAAGATGTTTTCTACAAAGTTGTTTGCCCTGAGCCTGCACTCGTCTTTGACGATGCGCATGACTTTCGCGCTTCCTATGGCATGTTCTATACGCACCCTGATGGCGGAAACTTTCTTGTTGTATTCCTTGTCCTGCCTGGAAAGTTCTTTCCCTTTGGGCTTCTTGACCGGCTGTATGATTTCCACCCCCTCAGGCTCATAGCCTTGGTATCCCGTATCTTGATACAAGGTGCAAGGCACAGGAAAAGAATACATTGTGTCAGCCATCTTCTTGTCGTGGGTCTTGCCGGAAACGGTCTGACTGACAAATATGACCAGACAAGCCATCGTTACAATGACGGCGTTCTTGACCGTGTGCCTCTTTTTCTTACCGCTGTAACGCTCCTTTTGCATGTCCCGGTCTGCCGGACGGGGAATCTCCCGTTCCGTCCCGTCATGAAGAAGCACCGGTTTGCCCCCGTCCTTGGAAAGTTCCGCCAGCCGTTCGGCAAGCTCCTTGTCTGTTTCTGCGGGGACAAGACCTTTCGCTTTAAGGGACAGACGAAGGATTTTAGTCAGGCAATGGATGAATATGTTGCAGTGCTTCTGGTTCATTCCGAAACAGGCCGCATGATATTCCTGCAACGGGTTGTTTTTCAAATAAACCAAAATGAAGAACAGGCGGTCGGATATGCTGGGAAGGGGGCTGTTCTTGTAGATGGAAGGACTGCGGCGTTTTCCGCTACGGCGTTCCCCGGTCATTTCATACTCGGACAAATAATCCTCATGCGCAGCCTCGAAATAAGGGAGAAGCGCACAAAACTGTTCATGGCTAACTCCCGTCAAGGCACGGAAACTTTTGCTGTTGTCTTTATGGTCGTGGTAATTCATGTTGCAAAGGTACGCGTATGCGCGATATATAACAAATCTAAATTACATAAACTCTATTCATTTTTTTGGGGTATATATTGGTTGAATACGGACATTCCTGTTATCCTATATTGGGAAAAGGATTAGATTGTTGCGGCAAGACGTTTGTGCAAACTGAAGTTTAGATGCCGTTTGTTTTAAGAAGCTGTTTTGAATTTATCGTGCGATGATTTGGGATGAGTTTTTGAGGCATTTTCGCTTCTGTGATGAGGAAGATAGCGGGCTATCTGACGAAGAACAGGAGCGAAAAGGGCCAAAAAATCGCCCAAAGCACACACGAAAACGGATACATCAAGCCAAGAAAAACTTTTTGGAGAAATTCAAAACAGCTTCTAAATTGGAAAGGTCTGAACAACGCTTGTATTTTCCGGAAAGAGATGTATATAAAAGAACCGAAAGGGAAAGCTGATGGATGTTTCCGCTTACGGTTCTTAATAGATTCTCGTTTGTTTGCCAGTTTGTTATCCCTCGATATTCTGATAAAGGAAACGCTTGATGCTCTTTTTCGCCGTCTTTTCAAACTCTTCGGGGTAGAGGCGGATACGGGTGATTTGCGAATAGGCGGGAAGTTGTTTGTTCAGTTCGCCGCGGTTCACTTCCATCACTTGCTCTAATTGGTTATTGTTTAGTCCATGGGCGAAAGTTTCTTCGTGGTCGGGGTAGACCAGCGCGATAAGTTTGTCGCCTGAAAGCAGGACGAGCGATTCGCCTACGAATGGCAGGTTGTTCAGGCGTGCTTCGATTTCTTCGGGATAGATATTCTGACCCGAAGCGGTGAGAAGCATGTTTTTACACCGTCCTTTAATAAAGATGTTCCCTTCCGCATCTTTTATCGCCATGTCGCCAGTATGGAGCCAGCCTTCCGCATCGATGGCTTGCGCGGTGGCTTCGGGGTTTTTGAAGTAGCCCGACATGACATTCTGCCCGCGGCATATCAGTTCGCCGGGGATGTGTTGTGGGTCGGGCGAGAGTACTTTGGTCTCCATATTCATGACGGTCTTTCCGCACGAAGTATAGAGTATCTCGTCCCACCGGCTATGGCAAATAAGCGGAGCGGCTTCGGTCATGCCGTAAGCAATGGTGTAAGGGAAGTTGATTTTGCGCAAGAAAGCTTCCACCTCAGCGTTGAAAGGTGCGCCTCCGATGACAATTTCGATGAAGTTGTTTCCGAACACTTCCATGGCTTGGGTGCGTATCTGCTCCTTGATTTTGTCGCTTATGATGGGGAGTTTCAGCAAGAGTTTGCCTAACTTGTTGTCCACTTTCGGGAGGATGTTTTTCTTGAATATCTTTTCCACGATAAGGGGTACACAGGCAATGACGCGCGGGCGTATTTCGGCGAACGACTCGGCAATGATTTTAGGCGAAGGCATACGGGTGAGGAACCACAGGTGTACACCTGCCGTTACGCCGTAAAGGAAATCGAAGGTCAATCCGAAGATATGTCCTAACGGGAGCATTGACACAACGTTGTCGCCCGGCTGTAAGCCGACTTTTACACGGATGTGCTGAATGTTCGAAGTGATGCAACGGTAGGGTAGCATGACACCTTTCGAGTATCCCGTAGTGCCCGAAGTGTAGTTGATGACCGCCAGTTCCTCGGGGTCTTCGCGGCGGTAGGAGACGTTTTCGGCACGGAAGCGGCACGGATATCGTTTGCCGAATTCTTCATTCAGGTGCTCGCGGGCGTAAGTGAGTTGCTTAGAGCGCGATACGACAAGGTCGAAGTTCTTCAGTTCGATGATGCCTTCCAGCCGAGGCATGGCGGCTTCGTTGAAGTTCTCCCATACTTGGTCGCCTACGAACATCATGCGGGCTTCGGAGTGATTGACTATGTTGTGCACGTTATCTGCCTTAAATTCGTGGAGGATGGGTACCGCCACGGCTCCATAGGTGATGATGCTCAGGAATACGGCAGTCCAGTTGGCGCTGTTTCGTCCGCATAAGGCGATTTTGTCTCCACGCCGTATGCCCGCAAACTCGAAAAGGATATGCATTTTCTCTATTTTGCGTGCCACGTCGCGGTATTGCAGGGTGGCCCCTTTGTAGTCGGTCATCGCATCCAAGTTCCAATTTTGACGGATGCTTTGTTCTATTAGTTGGATAAGACTTTCTTTGGTTTCCATTGTGTTTATGGGTTGCACATTTGTTGCGTAATTGTGCGCAAAAGTAATAAATTTATGCTTGTCGGCATATAGGTTGTTGGAATAATTTCTATATTTGCGGAAGAATAGTGCGGAAAAAAGAATGATTTTGCCGAAAAGAATTAAGAAAAGATGGAACTCAAACAATACATTGAAGAAAACGAAGCGCGGTTTCTTGATGAACTTGCCAGCTTGATACGCATCCCCAGCATCAGTGCTTTGCCCGAGCACAAAGAAGATATGCTTGCTTGTGCCGAACGGTGGCGCCAGTTGCTTTTAAAGGCCGGAGCCGATGAGGCGATGATTATACCCTCGGCGGGAAATCCGTTGGTTTATGCCGAGAAGTGTGTCGGTCCTCAAGCACCTACCGTGCTTGTTTATGCCCATTACGACGTGATGCCTGCCGAACCGTTGGAACTTTGGAAAAGCCAACCTTTCGAGCCGGAAATACGGGATGGGCGTATTTGGGCGCGCGGTGCGGACGATGACAAAGGGCAAGCCATGATTCAAGTGAAAGCATTCGAATATTTGGTGAGCGAAGGATTGCTCCGTCACAACGTGAAATTCATTTTCGAAGGTGAGGAGGAAATCGGTTCGCCCAGCTTAAATGCTTTCTTGAAGGAATATCGCGAACTTTTGCGCGCGGATGTTATTCTTGTGTCGGACACCAGTATGCTCGGAGCCGACTTGCCTTCGCTTACGACGGGGCTGCGTGGTTTGGCGTACTGGGAAATTGAAGTGACAGGACCTAACCGCGACTTACACTCCGGACATTTTGGCGGGGCGGTGGCAAATCCCATTAATGTATTGTGTGAGTTATTGGCGAAAGTGACCGATGCCGAGGGACGTATTACCATTCCACATTTCTATGATGATGTAGAGCCTGTGCCCGAAGCCGAACGTCGCATGATAGCCAGTATCCCTTTCGATGAAGAAGCTTATAAGAAAGCCATCGGAGTCAGGGCGTTGAAAGGTGAAAAAGGATATTCTACGTTGGAGCGGAACAGTTGCCGTCCTTCGTTTGACGTTTGCGGTATTTGGGGAGGGTATACCGGCGAAGGGTCGAAAACGGTGTTGCCTTCGAAAGCATACGCCAAGGTGTCGTGCCGTTTGGTGCCTCACCAGAACCACGAGAAAATCTCACGTTTGTTTGCCGACTATATCCAAAGCATCGCTCCCGAATGTGTTCAGGTCAAAGTAACTCCGATGCATGGCGGTGAGGGCTATGTGTGCCCTATTACGCATCCGGCTTACCAGGCGGCAGAACAAGGATTTGCACAGGCCTTTGGTAAGCAACCGCTGGCAGTGCGGCGCGGAGGAAGTATCCCTATTATCAGCGATTTCGAGCAGATTCTCGGCATCAAGACCATCCTGATGGGTTTCGGGCTGGAGAGCGATGCTATCCATTCGCCTAACGAAAATTTCCGTCTTGATATATTCCGTAAAGGGATAGAGGCTGTGGTCGGATTCCATAAGGCATTGCGATTATGACCGGCAGGTGCAGGCAGGTAATTTATATAATAAGGAAGGTTTTATGGAAAACTTTAGTGAATTGATAAAGAAAAGGCGCAGTATGCGCAAGTTTACCGGAGAAGAATTGACGCAGGACGAAGTGGTGGCTCTGCTGAAAGCGGCTTTGATGTCGCCCACATCGAAACGGAGCAATAGCTGGCAATTCATCGTGGTGGACGATAAGCCTACGCTCGAACTCTTGTCGAAGTGTAAGGAGACGGGAGCTTCGTTTTTGAAAGATGCCGCGTTGGGCATCGTGGTATTAGGCGACCCGCTGGCAAGTGATGTGTGGATAGAAGATGCGTCGGTGGCATCTATTATGGTCCAACTTCAGGCGGAAGACCTGGGATTGGGAAGCTGCTGGATTCAGGTGCGTGAACGATACACCGCTACCGGTATGCCTGCCGATGAGTTCGTGCATGGAGTGCTGGATATCCCTCTTCAGCTTCAGGTGCTTTCCATCATTGCCGTCGGGCATAAGGGCATGGAGCGGAAACCTTTCGATGAAAATCATTTGCAATGGGAAAAGATACACCTTAATAAATATGGGGGGCAATGACGGCAAAGGCTTCGAATCATAAAGATACGTATCGTGCCACGGCGGTGTTTCTCGCGCTGATGGGTATACTTTATCTGGTAGACCGTCTGATAGGCTTTGCCAGCCACGGGTTGCCTTGGGTGATGCAGAAAGACACGATGTTGCTCTATGCGGCGGTTGTTTTCCTTTGGTTTAAGGCGGACAAGTCGGTAGGGATTGTATTGGCGGGCATCTGGCTGATTCAGAACATCGGGTTGGTAGTTTCGCTTTTGGGGCAGATGTCGGGATATTTGCTTCCCGTAGCTTTGCTTTTGATAGGTGTTTTGCTTTATTGGTTATCCTCTCGATGAATGAAGAATGAAACATGGAAAATAAAGAATTAATTCATCCCTCCTTGTCTATTGGAAAAGTGGCATTGATTGGTGCAGGAAATGTGGCTACCCATTTGGGACAGGCGTTGTGCGAGGCCGGGTATCGCATCAGTCAAGTGTTCAGCCGCACGGAGGCTTCGGCTTCGGTGCTGTCGGAGAAGCTGGCTTGTCCTTATACGACGGATATAAAGGGAGTGACGTCTGAAGCCGACCTTTATTTGGTTTCGATTAAGGATTCAGCGTTGGCGGAAGTAATCCCGTCTTTGACAAGCCTTAATCCGAAAGCGTTGTTTGCGCATACGGCTGGAAGCATGCCGATGGATGTATGGCGAGGCGAGGCGGAACATTATGGCGTGCTTTATCCGATGCAGACGTTCAGTAAGGACCGTGTGTTGGATTTTGCTACGGTTCCTTTCTTTATTGAAGGTTCGGGTAGGGAAGAGGTGGATGCTTTGAAGGCTTTGGCAGAGCGGATAGGAGGACGTGTGTACGAAGCTACTTCCGAACAACGTAAATATTTGCATATAGCGGCGGTGTTCGCTTGCAATTTTACCAATCACCTTTATGCCGTGGCGCATCATTTGCTGGCGTCACAGGGGCTGCCTTTCGAGGCAATGCTCCCTTTGATAGACGAAACGGCGCGTAAGGTACACGAACTGGAACCGGTAAAGGCACAGACAGGACCAGCGCAACGCTATGATGAAAATGTGATAGGAAAACACTTGCAAATGCTTGCCGATGAATCTGAACTCGCCGAAATTTACGAGCGGATGAGCCGGGATATCCATCGGTATGCGTTAAACTTAAACAATCAGGAACAGGGAAAATGATAAACTATGATTTGACGAAGATACGGGCTTTGGTGTTCGATGTAGATGGGGTATTGAGTGCCGAAACGATTCCGATGAACACGGAAGGCGAACCTGCACGAACGGTGAACATCAAGGATGGTTATGCGTTGCAACTTGCCGTGAAATGTGGGTTGCACGTGGCGATTATTACCGGAGGACGTTCTGAGTCCATCCGGAAGCGTTACGAGGCGTTGGGTGTGAAAGACATTTATATGAGTGCATCGGTCAAGACTAAGGAGTATGCCGATTTTCTTGCGAAGTATGATTTAAAATCAGAAGAAGTATTGTATATGGGTGATGATATTCCTGACTATGATGTGTTACGCTTGGTGGGGCTTCCGTGTTGCCCTGCCGACGCTGCTCCCGAAATAAAGTCGGTGTGTACATACATTTCCCATCGCAACGGAGGATACGGATGTGGGCGTGATGTAATAGAGCAAGTACTTCGCGCACAGGGCAAATGGATGTCGCATGCCGATGCTTTCGGATGGTGATGTTTTTGTGTGCTGCTTAAATTTGAATTGATTATGTTGGAAAATCTGAAGAAATATAAGGTGAAGCTCGCTTCCAACTCACCTCGGCGCAAGGAGTTGCTTTCGGGCTTAGGAATTGATTATGAAGTGAAAGTGTTGCCCGATATCGAAGAAACCTATCCTGCTTCATTGCAGGGCGAAGAGATTCCGGTATATATCGCTCGGGAAAAAGCCGGTGCTTACCGTAAGGATATGAAGGAGGACGAGTTGATTATCACGGCGGATACCATCGTCTATATTGATGGCGAGGCATTAGGAAAGCCTCAAGATGAGGCAGACGCGTGCCGGATGTTACGCAAGTTGGCGGGGCGGACGCATCAAGTTATTACGGGAGTATGCCTTACTACGGTCGGGTTTCAAAGGGCGTTCGCGTCGCTGACCGAGGTAACTTTCGCTCCGTTGAGTGAAGAGGAAATCCGTTACTACGTGTCACGTTATCGTCCTTTCGATAAAGCGGGTGCCTATGGTGTGCAAGAGTGGATAGGCTATGTGGCGGTAACAGGCATTCGTGGTTCTTTTTATAATGTGATGGGTCTTCCCGTCCAGCGGTTGTATCAGGAATTGAGTGGTTTATAGGAATTTCATTTAGAAACTGTTTTGAATTTATCGTGTGCTGATTTGCGATGAGTTTTTGAGGTATTCCCGTTTCTGTGATGAGGAAGATAGCTGGCTATCTGACGAAGGACAGAAACGGAAAGGGCCAAAAAATCGCCCAAAGCACACACGAAAACGGATACATCAAGCCAAGAAAAACTTTTTGTAGAAATTCAAAACAGCTTCTTAGTCGCCCCGATAATAATAAAGTAAACTATGGCGGGCGATGAAATCCATGTTTTCCTGTACCAATGTATTATCCTTTACTGCGGGGATATGCGCATCAGGGAGCAAACCATTCCGGATGCAATGAGTGAGTAAGTCGGGTGGGCACAGCCCTTCTTCCGTCAGGAGGCGGAAAGCGTTGTCTTGCGCTTTTCCACGGTCGTACATCGGGTTTTCTTTATCTGCTATATATTCACAGATGTCTTTTGCCAATAGGATGCCTTTTTCTGGGTTTGTTGCCAGGATGAAGTTTCGGTGTGCCTTCATTTGTGGTAAGGTATGGCTTTCATCATCGGGCCATTGAAGGAT
>ULRH01058130.1_pt1 | contig 30146 bp, 49 predicted proteins | sample 1955271 | NCBI WGS metagenome assembly ULRH01 (sample SAMEA4835677, study PRJEB28245) | human gut metagenome | biome: gut microbiome; material: fecal sample | place: Denmark | collected 2008 | reverse complement strand
CTCCAGTCGGTCTTGGTCCTGTTGATCCTGAAAAAAGGATGCACATGATCAAGACCATACTCACAATACTCACCTATATTAGATAAATCGCTATCGCTGAAACCTACCACGGAATGGCTAAGCCCGATCGTCATGGTAGCGTTCATCTGGAGAAGTGATGACATGATGGTCGTATTATGGGATACGACAAAATTGGTAGTAAGAAACTGATGAGATTTATTATCTACCTCAATACAAGTAGCCTTATACTTCCCGTAATAATCTATATCGGATATCCTAAGTCTGTTATGGGTCTTGGATATATACATATCATCGCCATCCATGACGCAATAATATCCCATAGACCAGAATATTCTTCTTACGAAGGATATAATATACTCACTTTTGTAAACGACCTTAAAACGATCGTCACCAGTACTTATGCCGCAAGCTATCTTCATGAATGAGCTTATAAACAACTCTTTCTGTTTTTTGGATGAATAAATGACATCATCCATCTCCTTCTTGCTTAGCTCAAAGATCCTGTCGGTAGCGCCACAAAGGGAGGAGGCGACCAGAGACCCCATGAGCTGGGGTGATATCAGCCAACGCCGCTCAGGAAAATCAACCGCCTCCCCCATATCTATAGTCATTTTAGAGAAGTCAGAGTGGATAATACCCATAGTACTCATGACTTTATAATCACCATGATACTTGACCTTCCACTGATGTTGACCGCAACATACTATACTGCGCCCGTCCTCAAACGTAACCTTATACATATCAACGAATCCTTGAGGATATACGCCTACTATAGTCGTAAGCTTACCATCATCGCCATATATGATATCCCCGATATCAGCGAACCCTATCCTCTTAGGTCCATAAGGAGTATATATCAGCTCCGAGTCCAGAAGAGCCTTGCCAAAACGACGAGTACCAAACATCCCCAACCCTTTCTTCTCCTGACGGGCACGTTGGTACATCTCGGCGAAAAACCATTCGTTATCACGCAAACGACTGATCGCTGGCACACGTTCCCCGTTTGGAAGATCCTGGAATACGGGGAAGAAATTAACATGCCAATAAAGCCATGGGGGGATGAACGTACCATTGATAGTCACCCCGTACTTGACCTTATAAGCCTCTTCTTTAAAGAACTGCTTAACATCGTCATCCTGATCCTCCCAACCGAACAGATCGTTCCATACAGGAGGATTTTTCATGTTTACATAAAATTCTGGACTCGTGCTTAGACTCATTTTATAATATCCTTTAAAACAGACTCGATTCCACCAGAAACCTGACCCTTACGTTCCTTTTTCTGGACATTGCTTACAGACCTATATACATCCATGATTCCGCTTTTTTCCATATACGATTCATTCCATGAATTGATCTTATCGATCAACTTGGATATGAAATCGAACGCCCTAGCCATATCCTCAGGTTTCTCCTTATCCCATGGATGCTTGGCGATATACGTCTTGGCGTCATCCACGGCCTTGGATATGACCTCAAGATTATCATTCACCCGATCGACATCCTTACTCGTAGGCTTTCGTCTTCCCTGTGGCATTGGCCTTTATTTCCTTAAATTCGTTATACTGCTTCATAAGAAGCTCATAAGATTGAACAACACCTATCTTACTTACTTCCGTCACACTCATATCATGGAACATATCCTCAAGCTCCTTGTCAGCATATCTAAGACGTTCCTTGTCATCATAAAACACGAATCCAGACGTTCTGTCTTCTATAATACTCTTGGCGGTGGACGCATATGTCGTGTCTAAATTCAGATCCATACCGAAGCTAGTAGCCAACTGGATTATGAACATCAACCTAGAATTGACTTTTACAGCCTCTATATTCAACATCTGTATCTTATGGGTCATCTCATGAAGAACGACAAAATCCTCCTCTTTTATCAACGAAGATGATTTAAGGGCTATCTTCTTAGTCCTATCCTCAATATCGCTATACAGACGCTTGCTCTCACGTTTTATGGCTATCCAATGCCTTATATGGGTATCCGCCTCTTCTTTAAGATAATCTCTAATCTCTGTTTTTATATCTTTATCTTCCATATTACGCATTATAATCATTGTTGTTTAACTCAATCTCATCACTGATACTCTGATCTATTATTCTTAATAAATCTCTGGTGCTAATATCCCGCAAGAAGCGTACGTTACCACCATTAGCCTTAGCAACTCTCCTTAAAGCGGAGTAAAGTATATCACCCAGCGAATATTCGGGTAACTCACGGCAACCGACTTCCATGACAATAAGAGCATGGATACGATCATCTATCTTACTTCTTACAGGACTTCGCATAGTATTTACTTATAAGCTTCCCCTATAATACGTAGCGGGAAATGTTTGAAATTACGTTCAGGATCATCCTTCGTATAACCGGTAAGAGATAGGTGTTTCTCAAAATGACCTTCCGTATATTTTGAGGTATCTAACGTCATCCTAAATATAGTTCTATTCTCATTGTCAGGATGTTTGTTATATGACACGTTTCCTATACATCCACATCCAAGATGATGATCCTTGACATGGAAACCATCTTTATGGGTGATAAATAACACGATTTCTATCTTATCACCTATTTTCTGATCAAAAATATTTAGATAAAACTCGCTCTCGTCATCCGTAAGTCCTATATCAAAGGAATCGTTAGGGCACTCGATATTAAAATCGTTATGATCGGCCGTTATCACCTCCATAGCATTCCATTTGGCTTTCTCTCCTTCCACGAACTTCAACGGACATACCTCGGTCTTCATCCAAGCCTTTTCCTTGATAAAGCAACCGCACAACGAGCATGCCTGTCTTCCCATCAATCTTTGCAGCAATACCTTAGCTGGTAACTTAAAGAAAGCTATATTAGAAGAGTTCTTAGGACATTTCTTGCATAAATCAAGACGATTCTTGTACCACTCCGGATAATCCTTCTCATCCTTAGGAATCCTACCCAATAAACTGTCTTCCCAGGCTTGGGCTATTACTTGGGCCTTACCGATTGTTTGCATATTATTTCTTAAATTGTTTTTGTTGAAAATCTTGTAATTGTTCCCATGTCATTCCATACCGACATTGATACATGGCCTCATGGTTATCACGTATAAGAGGATCTCCGTTCTTCAACCCCTCCATATCCTCTATCGCCTTAATCTTCTTATCCAGACAATCAAGTTCAATAGGCATCCTTTCATCCGGATAACGATTACCTTCCTTGACAAATATCCGGCGTATCTTATCACGCCTTACCCGCATCTCTCGGAGATTGCATATAACGTATCCGATAAACGGGATTCTGATAGATATATTGTCAGTATACCTAGCTAGGTGATGGATGTAAGATACGGATGCTTTCATGCACCACTCTACCTGTTGTTTGGTAAACTTCCCATCAGATCTTCTTACCACCTCATCCACGATATCCCTATCGAATGAAATAAGATTCCTACCCATCAATATCCAATTTGTTTCTCTTGAATACGAATCCCATTACACGGGTATCATCACCCTCCCCGTCAAGCACGAAATAGTTACGTAGGCTTCTCATCTCAATAGACAGCTCACGGGTACGGAAATTCCCGTTCTTCTTGTCCACCAGAAAACCACCACGCTTCAACTCATTGTTAAGGACAGCGATGTAAGACTCCTTCTGTCCATGACAATCCATGTACTTAGCCCTGGTATCATCAGAGTATCCATAGTTGATGTAGAAAGAAAGTAAGTTTATCGTTCTTTCTGTAATCAAGCTCTTACCCTTAGAATCCAGATAGCCGTTGTATATCCTTAAGAACTGCTGGATCATATCCAGTCTAGTATCATAAGGTAATGCGAATACGAAAGCTTTCCTTTGCTCGGCCATACAAAATTAGTTTTCGACAAAAATACTTTAAAAAAATATTATTGTCAACAAAATATGATATAATCAGTGTAATATATGCTGACTAACATGTATTTACGAGAATCAAAAGGGAAAATGCTAGTGGGATAGAACGAACGAAGCCATGTATGTCTACGGCTGGCTACAATAGCAAGGGCAGTGAAGTTAACGTACGCTACGCACGTGGACGGAGGGGGACAGCCTTATCCTGCCTAACGGGATGAGACCACTCCTTTTTCTTTTTGGCTTCTTATCGTCCCATGACATAGCCCAAGGCATCCAAAGGGAAAAGGTTGGTGGGGGACACGCTGGGACAACCAAGGTAAGGCTACCGCCGTCATACCGGACAATGCCGCCAGAGATTCGCTATTGACATGGACGGCGGTAGAGTTATGTTAGCCTGCCGGAGCGTGAGCGACCGCACATGACCTCGCTTTTTCTTCTTTGGCTTTTGCTCCACCCGATCCCCCTACCGGGGTTCCGGCTTCCGGTATAAGATACGGCTTCTACCATGTTTAGCCTGCGGTATGCTACCTGACAGCACCATATTTAATAAATATACCTATTAACGCGCGCATAACAAGTAGGTTGATAAAAACCATCGTTCACGCGCTCAACGTTTTACGGACATAACCTACCCTCCTTAAACAACAAATGGGCGACCTTCACAGGCTACCCATCCATCCGAATAACTTGTTTCGTATTGATGAAACTTGTATATTCGCAGCAAAAACTTAAAAAAATGTCTGGAACAAAGATAGCACTTTTACAGAAAATGAAATCAAATTTCGATAAGATTCTTACCGAAAAGTATATTCCACGTAATATTCAGACCAAGAAAGATGAGCTAGGATGTGTAAAACTTCCAGCCGGATCACTTATATGTCCAGTTGATTTTAAGCCTGTTACTAATAAGGAAGGCAAGAAAGTGACAGCCATAAAATATTCATTGAAACATGAGGAGTATCATGGATCGGGAATCCGGATCAGCGATGAATGTAAGATGGCAATGATATATCTTATTATCATAAACGTACTCAAACATGTGTTTCTAAGAAAAAGGATGCAAGATGGAAACAGAGATCAGATAGAGATCAATACCAATGATTTTATTGATATTCTATCGGATGGATGCGCTTATTTCTGCTACCGACATGTATTAAGAGATTCTCACGAAGATATAAACTACCAACTTATAAGTCTAAAGGCTTGGGCTGAAGGAGAGATCAGAATAGCATTGTCAGATATCGTAAAATACAAGCATAAGGCTAGTAAGGTCCCAAGGATAAAGGATATGTTTGTAAAGAAAGGAGAATCCATATACACTTGCATTGATAAGAATCTTGATTCGGATTCTAGACGAAGAATGGCTAACAAAAGCCGGAAGCTTGATAGGGTGAGAATCCTTTCCAAAATAATATTCAGAGCCAGAACCAGAAACGTACATCACATATACAAGGTAACTAAAAGAAAGACAGTTAAGTTCAATGTAGCATACCTTCTTAATGAGTTGAATAAGAAGCTCATAGGCATAGGTATGCGTGAAATATCTCAATCCACTATATACAGATACATAAGCATGTTCTTAGACATGTGTAAGAAGAGTATATCCGATTTGTATGACGAGGTAAAAAAAAACAATGGAGTGGCGAATACCAAAGACAGAAAGAACGTAACTATCGGATGCTTAAGACTATTATACAAGGGGAAATATATGCATATCCTTATATCGACAGAATACATAAGAGATGTATTTTTAGGAGAAAAATCTTCTGAGATGAGTAAAGCTGGATGATTTGAGTATCAGATATAAAATTTAATATTTACATATTATTCACATTTATTTTTAATAGTTAATTATAACTATTCGTATCTTTGTACCATAAATAAATAATATTTGTGTTTATACTATAAGATATTAAAATGAGATTAGTTGAGAGACATATTGTAAAAGATAACCAGTTTGAGGATATATGCCTCAAATCCGGGTTGTTGTACAATTATGTTCTTTTCAACATCAGGCAAGGGATATTCGATGGTAACTATCTAAAGGAATATGATTTCTCTACCAAACTTTGTAAGGAGAATCAGTTTGATTTCAGAAATTTACCGACAGCAGTATCTCAGCAAGTTATAGCCCAAGTTTTTTCGTCGATAAGGTCTTGGATCAGATCAAAGAAGGAATATGAGAAGAATCCTTCTAAGTTCAGCTCGAAACCTAGATTACCAAAGTACAAGCGAGGAAAGAAACAAAATATGATTGTTTTTACCACTTCTGCTTGCAGGCTTAATAGTGATGGTTGCATTCATTTTATCAAAAACATAATCCAGCCAATCAAAACTAAAATAGGAGATAATAAATTATGTCAGGTTAGGATAATCCCTCAAGCTACATGCTATGTGGTTGAGGTTATTTATGAGAAGAAGGAACAGGATTTGAATCTTGATAAGAATAATGTTCTTTCGATTGATTTGGGATTGAATAATTTATGTTCATGTATCAACAATGCAGGGAAAAAACCTTTCATTGTAAACGGAAAGATTATAAAATCCTTTAATCAGTGGTATAATAAGAAGAGAGCTAGGTTGATGTCATATATTGGCGATAAGGGTACTTCAAAGAGACTTAGACGGCTAAATAATTATAGGAATTTTTGGATTGAGGATCATATTCACAAGATCAGTAGATATATTGTGAACTATTGTATCAACAATAACATAGGCCGTCTTGTGATAGGGTTAAACAAAGGATGGAAGAATAGGATAAGTTTAGGAAAGAAAACGAATCAGAAGTTCGTAGAGATTCCGTTCTCCAAGCTAATTGACAAAATTTCCTACAAATGTAAATTAGTTGGAATAAACTTTCAGGTTAATGAGGAATCCTATACCTCTAAAGTAGATCATCTGGCTTTTGAAAAGTTAGGTAAGCATGATGTTTATTTAGGTGAAAGAAAGAAACGCGGATTGTTTCAAAGCTCTATTGGAAAGCTGCTAAATGCTGATATCAACGGGGCTATAGGAATAGGTAGAAAAGTATTCGATGATTCTTACGTCAGTAGGATAATCGATAGCGGGTTAGCGTTTAACCCGATTGGAGTAAACATTTTGTAATATAAATGTGAATTTAATAAATAAAATTTAAAATTTTAATAACGTGGTAAAAGAGGATTTTAGAAATGAAAACGACTTCCTTCGTCATATTATGACGGTGGATAAAAACGTAGAGCAGGGTCGTGCCTTGAAGAAGATTTTCGCCACTAGGGAGAATCTGTTTATTACCGGTAGAGCCGGTAGTGGCAAAAGCACGTTCATGAGACGTATCGTAAAGTTCTTGGGTAAATGTGTTATTGTAGCTCCTACTGGCGTGGCTGCATTGAACGCAGGAGGGCAGACCATCCATTCGTTTTTCTCTATAAAGAACGATCCTTATATCCCTTCTATCGAGAGAGGCATGTTGTCTAATAAGGTTGATGTAAGTCCGTTTATGAAGAAGAAGATCAGAAACCTTGATACTATCGTTATCGACGAGATCAGTATGGTAAGACCTGATTTGCTTGATGAGGTGGCTGACATACTTAGACAATGCAGGCGTAGCAAGGAACCTTTCGGGGGAGTTAGGATCATAATGTTCGGAGACCTATCCCAGCTACCCCCAGTTGTCACGGAGGATGACATCATTGATAGGTATTACGACAGCCATTTCTTCTTCTCGTCGAAGGCGCTCAGGGCGTCAGGGTTCTCTGTGATCAAATTCAATAAGGTGTTTCGGCAGAACGATAACGAGATATTGACCGTCCTAGAGGATATACGTAACGGAGTGATAACAGAGGAGTCGAAGAGGATAATGGAATCAAGGGTCATGGTTCCGGAGAACATGGATGATGTTGTCATCGTGTGCTCGACGAACAAGGAGGCCTCCGTGATCAATAACGATAACCTGTCGAAGCTGTCTGGCGAGAGCTACGAGTTCGAGGCCGAGGTAGTCGGAGACAGGCCGAACGCGCCGTGCGAGGACAAGCTGATTGTCAAGGTGGGCGCAAAGGTCCTGATAACACGGAACGGGTGTGGTTACGTGAACGGTTCTACTGGAATCATAACGAGTATAGACGAGAAGGAAGAGGTCATATCGGTTAAGTTGGGTGACGGGAGTGAGGTAGACGTACGAAGGGAAAGATGGGATAAGTTCAAGTACAGGACAGTGGACGGTTCCTTGGAGAAGATGTCGTGTGGGTATATCATACAATATCCTATAAGGCTAGGGTATTCGATCACTAGCCATAAGTGTATAGATGAAGATTCACCTATATTCACCGACAATGGGATAAAGCCGATGAGGGATATCTCTGTTGGCGATATGGTCAATATAGGAAACGGGGAATACAGGAAGGTATTGGACAAGGTGTATTCAGGGAAGAGGGATACCATCAGGATAACGACTAATTTCGGGTATGAGATATGTTGCACGCCTGACCATAAAATCTTGGATAGCGACCTTGCATTTAAAAGGGCTGGTGAGTTTAATATAGGTGAGTTCATACCCGTAGCAAGAAAAGTAAGCGTGCCGGATATTGATAATCACAACCTGTCCATTGATTGGCTTATTGGTTATATAATAGGCGATGGATCATACGGTATCAGGCAAAAATCAAAATCAAGGATAGATATATCAGTCGGGTCTACTGATAAGAATATGGATGCATATGACACGTTGTCGAAATGTTTGGATTATTTGAGAATACCTTACAATGTATATAACAAGAAGTCTATAAGTTCGACATATGGGATTGAATGTAATTTCGTAATAGAGAATAAGAAGTTCAGGGAAAAACTTCTATCTATGGGTCTTGGGTACGAGACTAAAGAGGATAAGAGGATTCCAGAGTATATATATAAATCTGGTTTTCAGGAAAAATCGGATCTAATAAGAGGCTTGTTCGATTCTGATGGATGTTGCTCTATTGGTAATAGAACGATAAGATTGAGCCAAAGCAATATCCATATCATAAAATCCGTACAACTTCTTTTGCTTGAGTTTGGAATTATATCAAGCATCCATTTCCAAGACGTTAGGAAATGGTATCCTGGCGCTAGGGGTAATTATTGCCTATTCATAAAAAAGAGCAGCGTAAGAAGATTTGCGAAATACATAAATTTCAATATAGGATACCTAAGGAACTCTTGCGATGAACTCGCGAAAGTCGGGAACGTAAAATTCGACAGGGTTCCAAATATCGATCTGTTCAAGAAAGAATGCCTATATGGTTCCCACGTTAGGAGAAAGATGTACATGATGACATGTCTTGACTATAATACGTTAAGGATGGCCGATAGCTTGAATGATTATTTCGATAAGATAGAAAAGAATGATTACTTCTTCGATGTCGTTAAAAGCGTGGAATCGACAGGGGTGAAGGATACATACGATATAGAGGTCGATATAGACCATCATTTCGTTTCAGGTGGAATAATATGTAGTAATAGCCAGGGTATGACTCTGGATAGCGTGTATGTGAATATGACGAGGGCTTTCGAGATCGGGCAGGTGTACACCGCATTGTCGAGATGCAAGTCGATAGGAGGCCTTTATCTGAAATCCGTGCCGAATGATGACATGATAGCGTTGAGCGACAAGATAGCGTCCTTCATGGAGAGGTGCGAGGAGAACGGAGGTACGTTCAGGCCTGAGAGCGTAAGGGATCTGGGAGTTGAGATGTTCGATATGAAGAAAGACGTGTTTAATTTCGATGAATTTGGATTATAATGGCTAAGAAAGAACTTTTTTCAGACGTAGATGAATTAGTATCATCTTTAAATAAAGAGCTTGGAGAAGGCTCGATAATGAACTTCGGTGACGATAAGCCTATAATATCCATACCAAGGGAAAGCACCGGATCGCTGGTGGTGGATAAGGCTCTCGGCGGCGGATGGGCGGTAGGCCGGATTCATGAGCTGGTCGGGATGGAATCTTGCGGCAAGACCATGATGTGTACGTTAAGTATGATTGAGTTCCAGAAAAAGCATCCCGATAAGCTGGTAGCTATAATAGACGTGGAGAACGCTTTCGATATTGAGTACGCTAGGAAAATGGGGTTGGATATAAACCGGTTCTTGATCTCCCAACCAAGCTACGGGGAGCTGGCTATTGACATCACGGCTAAGTTAGTCGAGTCCGGGAAGGTCGGATTTATTGTCGTAGATTCTGTAGCCAATCTGGTACCGAAGAAGGAGATAGAGGGCGATATGGAAGACAGCAACATGGGACTACAGGCTAGGTTGATGTCAAAGGCCATGAGAGTCCTTACCGGTATCGTTAACAAAAGCGATTGCGTTCTGGTATTCATCAACCAGTATCGTGAGAAGATCGGTGTTATATACGGCGATCCTAAGGTAACGACCGGAGGTAACGCCCTTAAGTTCTATGCCTCTATCCGTATGGAGATGGCTAGAAAGAAGGTTATATTAGGAGAGGACGGATCTTCAGTAGGTCATGAGGTTAGGATAAAGGTTCTGAAGAACAAGACAGCCGTTCCGTTCCAAATAGCAGAGACAGCCTTGTATTATGGCGTGGGGTTTGATAAGGAACTTGAACTTTTGAAGTTATGCGAGGAAACCGGTATCTTTACCCGTAAAGGATCATGGTACTGGTACGGGGATGTCCGTGTAGGGAACGGAGTCGACAATACGTTAAGTATCATGAGAGATAATTATGAATTGTGTCAAGAATTAAGAACTAAATTGAATATCTGATTATGGCAATAGGAGTAAAATTTGTGGATGTAATTCCATCCAGCGTAGAGAACGCTGTCGAGGTTAAGAAGGGGGATGTAAAGAACTATCTGTTCGTAGGTATTCCTATGAGCGAGTTTATTGGAAAGAGATATGAGTATGAGGGATTCATATACATGTGCCTACAAGGTGTTACCGGTGGTACGGAACTTGGCGGTGATATAGCCATAGCCGTATTGAGACCTGTTAGGCCCGCCGTTGGTCAGGCTTCTTACCATTTGGTATCATATACGCCTCTCACATATACGAGATCTGATGTAGCTATATTACTTAGAAATGGAGATTTTAAGGTTGTTAAGCGTGATGATTGTAATCTTATTTGATCATGAGTACGTATATATCAATAAAATCAACGGTAAACGCATTCAGGTACGGTATTGATCCTGTACCTGAATGGTTCGACAAGATATCCCATAAAACCAATGAAGTCGATATTATGGTTGATGGGAACAAGGTAAAGGCATTGGATATAAGGCTAGAAAATGGCATTTTACGGGCTTTTTATGGTTATTACATAGGTCTGTATCCAGATAACTCTATACAGGTGTTTAGACCGGAGGATTTTCACTCATTATATACCTTAAGAATATGAATGTAGCGATAGGGATAGATCCGGGTATAGATACCGGAGGATTGGCGATGATCCCGGAGAATGGGGAGATTAAGGTAATCATGACTCCAAGGATATCTGCTAAGGGGGATATAGATCTTAGGGCCATATCAAGTTTCTTCCTTGACGCAGCGGATAAAATCCAAGAAGAAGGCGGAGGAATGCTGGCGATCGCCGTAGAGGACGTCCACAGCATCCACAACAGCTCAGCCGCCAGTAACTTCACCTTCGGCGGACGGCGCCGGGAACCGAACGCGCTCTTCGCTATGATGGTGGAGATGATGGAACGATACGAATCGCATCCAGATGTCAGGTTCATGTTCGAGGAAGTACAGCCAAAGACATGGCAGAAGGAGATCCATACGACTGCCGATCGGGTGTATTCGGCGGCTAAGTTAGACACGAAGGCTACATCCATCCGATGCGCCATCCGCCTTTTCCCTTTGGTTTCTTTCGTGAAAGAATGGTCAGGGAAAGGGATTAAACCAACTAAGATACAAGATGGAATGTGTGACGCTATACTTATAGCCGAATATATTAGACGTAAGTTTAAATTATTTTAATACTATTAAGTATTTATTGTATTTGAATTAATATAATTATGATTACATTTGCAATGTAGTTCAAAAGTTGTTTATTATGTTGTTGAAGTGCTTGTCGAAATCATTAAATGAGAAGTTGAGTAAATTGGAGCTGGTTGTTAAGAATTCCGGATCTAATTCACTTTATAAGAATATTAAGATAGATGTTGTCAATAATCTGGCTTATATCACTTCCGTAAACGCCAAGGTATGTGTTATAGAGAGGCTGGAAGTGGAGTCTGATTCTAACTTCTCTTTCTTGGTCGAGGCAAGCTCTTTCATCAGGTTTGTAAAAAAACAGAAGAATGGTGAGATTAAGATCGTGCTTTCCGATAAGAAGGACAGTATTACCATATACTACGCTTCTGGGGAGTATAGTTGTCCGGCATTTGACGTAAATACCTTTCCTGTGGTATATAAGATTCCTGATGGAGGTATTAATGTTAAGATGAATGATTATGTATCGGTCCTTAACAAAGCCAGTAATTATACGGAGATCAACGAGCTTTATCCTTGCATAGAGAATGTGGTCATTGATATTGATGAGATTAATATTAATATAGTAAGTACTGACAGGAATACTATTTACAGGTATTTTGTTCCTAATCAGGATAAGGTAGAGAAGGTATTTATCCCGGTATCAAACGCCTCCTCTTTATTACTTGATAAGCATATAAGTAAGTCTTTAGATACGTTGTCTATCAAAGTAGATGATACTAGGACTTACTTCTCTACCCCTGATATGGATATGTATGAGATTCACTTTGACGGTAATTATCCTAACTGGAGGTTCGTGGACGAGCATTTTGTCAAAATAAGTACCTATGTCTTTGATAAGGATCTACTTGTCCAGGCCCTCCAGAATAATATCAAGGTAAATGAGTTCGATCATTGTAGATTGATATTTACGGAAAAAGGATGCGGTATTATGTCAGAGAACCCTATGTCGGGGAGATCTTGTAAGGAACGGCTTACGGCTTTATCGCATAACGGTAATGATATTATATGCGACGTATTATGCGGCAGATATCTTGGTATAGTTAAAAGCATATCATGTAATAGGATCGTTATCGAGCATGACCATAAATCTCATTTTAATAAGATTTATGGGGAAAATAATAAGAATGAGTATTTTTTGTCATCATCAGTTATTGTTTAATGTTTTAAAATATATAATATGGGAGTTCGTGAAAATTCGCTAGGATCTAATAATCACTACTTTAAGATAAGTGGTGGTGGAGTTCTTTATCAATCATCCAAGGAGCCTAAAGAAGGTTATGAGGAACATGTGAATGATAAGACCGGGGCTGTATCTTACTGGAAAGTATTTTGGAATGGTATAGAGGGATATTTATCAGATATTGAGATAAGGGAGGTTGACTATAACGGGGCAAAAACTAAATACGTAGCTATAAAAATAAGCGATGATGAAGGAAACTATATTATCGATGTTCCTTTGATGACTCAAAAGGGAGGTATTAATAATTATGTTAAGTCATTGGTGAGATACTTGCCTAATATTGATCTAAAGCGTAAGGTGGTAATCAATCCAGCTCACGTTAGAAAAGGAGATCAATATGCCCCATGTAATTTTTTTATCTCATATGCTAGGGAAACTCCTGATGGAAGGGATGAGCTTATCCGGCAATATTATAAGAATGGACAGAATGGATGGCCTGACAGAGTTGAGAGTACTGATATAATGGGGAATAAGAGGTTTGATTATACTGCCCAAGATGCTTTCGCCTATCAGGTACTTAATAAATACATTCAAAGCATTAAGACAGATGGGGTGAAACCCGCTCAGTCGGCAAGCCAAAACAACGTTGGTGAGGCTACAACGCAAACGCCCCCACCGTCATATCAGCCGCAAGCCCAGCCGCAGACGCCTCCTCCATCATGCCAGCAGGCTCCGCCTCAGACAGCCCAAGCACTTTTTTTTGGAGGTCAACAACAGCCTCCTCAATATCCTCCTTTTGGAGATGAGGATGATCTCCCTTTTTGATTAACTAATTGAAAATGAATAATTTAATGGAAAGTAATTTTAATATATCTACTAAAGTGAACCGTGTCTCGATGCCTACCCAAAATAAGGTAGATACGGTTATGAAGAACTTAGGGCATCGACCTTGTGTAGCGTATTCCGAGGAAAAGAATATGTATTATAAGGATGGAGAATGGGTAGCGTCAGATCTTGACGCTACTATCTTACCTCTTAGGGAGATGTTCGAAAAGACATCTGATTTGAAGTTAGGATTGAAGATCGTTTATTTAATAATAAAATTATAGTATGGCTACGATTGAAGATATCAAAAAACTTCTGGAGAGTAAGTCATTTACATCAGCCAGAGATCTTGACGAATTTGAGGAAAAACCGGATGATAAGCTTGATGAGGTTCACATGAATTGCGATCCAATGGTAGGGATAGTTGAGAAAGATGGTAAAATTTTTCTCAACTCTTTAAAATTCTCTAAGGCATGGAACTCATTGGGGAAGGATATTCCTATCAAGCAAGGTAATGCCTTCCCGTTGGGTCAAGGTGATGTTCTTGATATAGACACAGGCATATCGGCCTCATTCCCGGATGATACTGTCGGGATGGTTATGATGCTCCCATCGTTCACCAACGATACAGGCCTCACTTTGGTAGGATCACCGTTCGTTTTCTCTAATAACGAGAATATTACGATCAGAGTCTCTAATGTCCGTAAGGATATAGCTATAGTCGAGAAAGATAAGCATATAGCTGAGTTAATTATAGTCGGCAAGATAAAGGCCGATATTCGTAGAACTTATAAAAGTGTTGAGGATGTTCGGATTGAAGATAGTAAAGAGTAGTTATATAAATAGTCTAAAACAGGATCTTGATGAAGCTATTAGCTATTCAAGTAGATTAAAAAGAAATTATGAGGATGCTCGTAGTAAGATAACGGAATTGGAGGAAAAAGAAAGATATCTTAATACGCTTGTGGATTCTCTTGATATGGATATAGAATCAAAGGATTCTCATATCGTTAAGATGGGGAATGAGCTTAGTAAATCAAGAGATCTATATAATGAGTCGGTAAAAGAGAAAGAGACTCTTAAACGGGCTTATATGGATATAGAGAAGAAGCATAAGCTATCATCCAAATTACTAAGCGAAGCCAGAAGAAGATACATTGAACTTGAGGATCAGATCAAGATCATGTCCGATCGTATCAAGTATCTGGAGAATCATGTCGATTCAGAGGCTTTAGACAACGATGTTTCTGATGAGGTTTTTGTTGATGAGGATAAGATGGATCCTAATTCCGGTCATATCGATATACCTGAAAATAATATCTCTGAGGTTACTAGCGTCGATGCCGGCAATGACGTAAATGTTGAGAATAAAACTGAGGAGAAGAAGAAATCTAAGAAACGTAAAAAATCTAAGAAAGATGAATAGAATCTTGTTTTTCTTGGTAACGTTATTTACCTTAGCGGCTGTCGGATGTAGTACATCTAGAACCTATTATACGGAGTACGATACTACTGATATATCTTATGTGGTGGATTCCATAGTATCTTCCGGGACCGTGATGGGCCAATGGAAGGAGTGGAGGTTTACGCTGGATGACGGCCGGGTCGATAACTTTGGTTTCACCGCCCTGTACGACGCCAAGGGAAAAGCTAGAGGGTCAATACAGGTTAGGCAAAGATCCGATACGTTTAATATCAAGATAATAGACTATCATAAAAAAGATAAAAAATGAGTTACGGACTAGGTTACATACCATCACCAGCGGATGATAGGGACGCTATCATGAATATGCAACATGAGGCTGTTCCTGATGAGTATAAGATCAATAATGTCGATAGCGTGGTAGATCAAGGTTCTTCCCCTATTTGCGCAGCCGTAAGCCTGGCTGAGATCCTTAACTGGAGAAAAGCTATAAAGGATATCAAAAGACCAGCTAAAATATCTCCTTACGATATATATGATCTGAGAGAGGATAAGGGCCAGGACGGTATGGTTCTTCGTGACGCTATCAAGTCTATCAAGAACGTAGGCGTAGATGGGGAGAAAATAAACAGTTACGCTAGGATCATAGATCCGGTATCGGCTAAGGTAGCGTTGATGCTGAATGGTCCTCTGGTTATAGGTCTGTATTGCTATAATTATGGTAATCGATTCTGGCAAGGCCAAGGACAGAACTTGGGAGGTCATGCCGTTATCCTCACCGGATGGGACAAGGCCGGCTTCGTCCTACAGAACAGTTGGGGGACGGAATGGGGTAGGTCAGGTATAGAGACATTCCCGTTCGAGGATTGGTGCTATATGCTAGAATGTTGGACAATAGTTTCATGATATTACTATATAATTTTCGAGAAATTCCGATCCACATCCTCTTGTGAAAGCCGATGTGGTTATTTAGGACCCGTAGATCAATTGGTTGGATCATCTGGCTCATAACCAGAAGGTTGTCGGTTCAAGCCCGGCCGGGTCCACGCTATTTTTTTGGGGAAAAACTAGCATAGAGTTTTGTCATTAGATTTAGAGTTTAGATTTTGTTTGATGTCCTTGTCCGGGAGGATCGGGACATATGGATCCGAGGATCATTGGATGATTACCATAATATTGGATATGCTGGTTCGATTCCAGCCGGATTCGCTAAAATATTGTTTTAATATGGATAATGGATATGTAGAGATAATAGATACGACTCATCATAGAGCTAGAAGTAGCGGAGCTGTATATGAACATATAATCGTGGCTGAAAGAAAAATAGGAAGACTTTTGAAGCCGGAAGAAGTCGTTCACCATATCAATAAAATAAGGCATGATAATAGACCTGATAATCTTATGATATTTAGATCTAATGCCGATCATACAAGGTTTCATCATGGAGCTGAGGTTTACTTTGATAAGGAAGGGATAGCGTATTGTAAACCCGTGGAAGTTAAGTATTGCTCGTGCTGCGGTAAGGATTTATGTCATGATACTGAGGGAAGTTTGTGTTTTGATTGTAATAACAAGAAAAGAAGAGAGGATATGTTATCCAAATATGGTGATATAACTAAGGATAAGCTTTTTGAGATGCTTAAAAATGAGTCTTTCCTAAGTGTCGGTAAAAAATTAGGCGTATCTGACAATATGGTAAGGAAAATATGTGATATCTTTGGCATTCCAAGACATGCCTCTTACTACAGAAAATTAAAGGATTGATAATTAGGGGAGTTAATTTAACGGATAGAATTTACGATTCCTAATCGTAGCGTGGATAAGGGTTCGATTCCCCCACTCCCCACATGGTGTTTTCTTAAACATATTCCCGTAGGTCGGTAATTAACGATAACCGGTAGACAGCCTACGGGAATCAACAAAATCTTACGTGCTTAAGATCGCTTTCAGTTCTATTTCTCGTGTGTAATCTATAGGAGGGTAGCACGGCCCTCCTATTTATAATAACTATTTGGGATGGACATTAATCAAATAAAAACGTATCTACCATCAGGATGGGATGTGGTTGATCTAATAGATCACGGCATAATCGATCTTGATATCATGAATGGGAAGATGATTGGTGAGTATGTGGCTGTGTTGATGATAAAGTCTTATGATAAGATTACTGAATCACATAACTTAACTACTTTCTCGTTCCATGATAAGGATATGGGTGGATTACGGAGATTGGTATCGAACGCTATAATGGCGGTTGGGTTAAGGAATAATCCTCTGACAGGAGATGGGAACACGGCAATCAAATAAAGGTGCTGAATACACTGAAAGAGGGATATTGGATATCCTTAACAGACAGTTCTTGGTATCTCCTAGATGGATTATAAACAACTTGTATGTCTATAACTGGGAGTCCGATTATCTGGCTATAACCAGATCCATGTACGCTTATGAGGTTGAGGTAAAGATCTCGTTGGCTGACTATAACAAGGATTTCGAGAAAGAGGGTAAGCACCAAGTAATGCAAGGCTGGTTCGAGGCCCGGAAGCAAGCCCTATACGAGACCGGGGACTGGGTCAGGTACGGCCGGCCCAACTACTTCTACTACTGCGTACCGGATGGGTTGGTTGACCCTAAGGACATACCTCCGTACGCCGGGCTTGCTTATGTTTGTGGCAGGAATTTGAGAAAGGTCAAGGACGCCCCTATCCTACATCGTGATAAGTTTGATCCGGAAGCCTATAAGATGGCTGACAAATTCTACTATAATTGGTGGAATGAGAGACGTAAGGCTAGACAGATAGAGGGGAAGGATATGAAAGACGAGTTCAGGAAAAGCATGAAAAAGGTGAGGGAGAAGATAACCGTCGATGCCAAGATCAAGGCGATGGAGGCGTTCTGGAGCGTATGCGATTACGCCTACTGGCCGTACGGGGGAAGAGGGGTGTCCGGAATGAGACCCAACTGTTCCGCTTGTGGTGAGGAATGTAAATTACAATGCCCGAAAGGGAAGGAATTTAAAAATAAGATACGATGAGCAAAATTAGAAGTGTATTGGCGAAAGTCATTTCGTTTGCCTCTGAGCAACCTATGAGTTATAACGAGGCGTTTGAGTTACTTGAGGATGTAGATACGTGCAAGGTCAAGATCTGGCTGGAAGAAGGGGCTAAGATGCCTAAATATGCCCATGAGGATGACGCTTGCATGGATCTGTTCGTTAAGAACATAGAACTTGACAGTGGTAGGATCATATACCATACTGGAGTGCATGTAGCTTTACCTGAGGATTATGAGATGGAGATCCGCCCTCGTAGTAGCATTACAAAAACTAAGTCAATTATCCAAAATGCTCCGGGTACCGTAGATGAGGGATACAGAGGGGAGATTATGGTAGTGACTAGACGTATAGATCGTTATGGTGACCCTTCTTATTCTAAAGGAGATAAAGTGGCTCAGCTACTTATTCGTAGACGGGAACGTATCGTATGGGATCAAGTAGATTCGTTAGAGGATCTTGGAGAATCAGAGAGAGGGAATGGTGGGTTTGGTAGTACCGGTAAATGATAATCGATATGGAGAATAATAACACGTCTACCACAACCAATGAGGGGTTGAAAGAAATCGATAAACAAATAAATCCTGTTATGTATGGATGGAGATGCCCTGTATGCGGGAGGGTGTATTCACCTTTTACATCTATGTGCGCTTATTGCGGAAACAATAATAACGTTAATCGTATTACATGTAAATCGATATGAGCGGGAGAATTAAGATAAAGCCTAAGAATAAGGATAAGAAACCTAAGATCGATGTATTTAAGGTGATAGAAGGCAGGTTTAAGAATATGAACGAGCTTCGAGACCTGATAGACATGGATCCAAGGAAAGGACTGGTCAGGATCCGGGATGGAGCCGGCTTCAGGGAGGTGGAACGGGGCGGATGCCTGCATCGGAACTACCTTAATCTGTTGGTGGAGGAGCTGGGAACTAAATTATCCATAGACCTTATAGATAAATATATTAAAAGAAATATCTAGTTTTATACATCTGCCCTAGGAATTACCTATGGCAGGTTTGTCTTATACAAGGATGTATCCACCACGATCTGGCTGTCCATATCCTCAATCAACTCAATGATCTCATCCCTTATGTCGTAAGAAAGCAAGATCGGTATTATGGTTAGTATAAAAGATAGTATTATTCCTGATCCTATTATGATAGTAATATCATCACACTCTATATCTAACATCGGCATGACAAACATCAACCCGGCCGTGAATATCATTACAAACAACGTGGATATCTCATTTATCATATCCCTCTCCATTACGTCTTTAATCATATCTCCTCGACTTTAGTATGGTTTATTATCCTACTGATATGACGGATACTTAACCACGTCCTGTCCTTTATCCTACCACCATATACGTAGTTTCTAGACACGACAGTGGCCAAATCACCTAGCTCATTAAGTATCTCATCATACATCTTATGTATCTCGTTGTTGCGGATAACCGTACTATCCCTTACATATATCTTCTCGATATCGTCATCGCAGAAGAAGATCTTGATTTTATGTAGTGTGTCTCTAAACATGATTGTAGTTTTGTTCCAAAGATATGAATTTTTGATATCCGGTCAAAGACAATACATGGAGAAGCCAAAAAGAACGGGAGGCGGTGGTAGGACGGGGGAGGCCCGGAAGGACGAGGTCTCCCTCCTTCCCTTGGGATTACAATATCCTTACCGTTACTCGATAGTTACCACGAGAACTTTTCCCATAGGCATAAGATTCACATCCCGAACAAAGATCAGTTACTATACAATTATCGTTTAATACATAATCACCATCCCAACTTACATAACTTTCATCTAAAACCTGAGTCTGTAATTCAGATCTGTAAGTGAAATTAATGATCTCCCCAGGATCTTTTATCACCGTTACAGGAATAAAATTAGTTATCCTATTCCCGTATATCACCTTATTAGCCAACTCGCAATGCATACCCGAATTATATTGATACGTAAGGGTTCCATCTATAATACCTCCACTTATGCCCAAAATAACATTGTACTCATTTTTCGGATTTAGATATGATATCTGGCTACCACTTATGCTTATAGTTTTTATCTTCTTATCGCGATATATATCAAGATAAGATCCGCTAAAACCATGTTGATATAGCTTCCCATCAATATATATATATACAACGCCAAGACACATATTCTTGTTTATATTAACACGGTAGTGGATCTTACCGGCAGAAGAAGTCCTGCGCCTAAACATACCCCCTCCTTATCTGAGGGTTAAAATACCCCCCCCCCCATGTATTTAACTTTTTTATTCATAATATGTTATGTTTTAATTATATCGCAAATATAATAAAGTAAATGAGACGCCGGAAGTGGGGATAGGAGATGGGTTGTGTCGATAGAATGAGACGTAAGAAGATAATGGGAGGGAACCAACGAAAGGGGCGGAGTGAGGGTGACGGAACCAACCCTACGAGGATCGGGCATCCCCCCTTCCCGTTTGGCCGGTACCGTCATCCATGTGGTGATAATATCGTTATACTATCGTAAAGTCCCCTACACCAGTACGCAACTCATTATCCAGCATATAGGCGTAATAGGCTTGACCGGGCAATTTGTCCTCCACGAACCCTGTCATTATATTGTTAGCTGTATCATAATACTCATATATCTTGCTAGATCTAACTACTGTCGTTCCATATCGATTTATAAGGGATTGTATGTCGGTCACGTTAAGAGACGTAAGAATAAGAACCCTTACCGCATTCTGCCTGTTGTTAGTAACCGTCACGTAAGTAGATGATTGAGATGGAGGAGAAGCCGGAGTAGACCCATAGATATAACCATACCCCATAAGTGTTCGACTTTCCGGATGACCTTCCCATGTGGGGGTGAAGAAGTTCACATATATTTTATATGTAGTATTTATTATCGGAATTATAAACGCTCCTTGGATAATTCGATAAAATCCATCGTATCCTGGATATACCTGAATCCCGCTATTGATTAACTCCTTCTTTGACGTGGACACAAAATCCCCAAGCTTGTAATTCATGACTATATCGGTCATCGTTGATTGTACCCTAGCGTTAGTGACAGGAATAGTCTCATATATCTCAGCGTCGAATATGGCGGTATATTTGGCATCGGTAGTAGAATCCTGATAAATAGCCAACGAATCGGTGATTATACCATTCGTATAATTATAGACTTGATCCGGTAGGCTGATACCTACCAAACTTATATTTATATAATTCCTGCTCGTTGAGTACGTGAACTCCGTGATACCCGTGCCAAGATATCTCCCTACATATACGCCATCCGCATAAATGTCGCATGATCCTTGGTTGGTGGAGAAGAAATATCTCCTCTCTGTTTTTGGGGATGAAAACCATCTTCTTCTAAACATATTTTACTCCCCCCCCCTTCTTTTTTCTATGTACTCTATCATTAAACTCATAATCTTATTCATGTTTTTATTTACGCCCTAAATATAATACAATTATAATTATATCTATTAAATGGGTTTGAGAAGATACCCTATTGGGAGATGGTTGCCTTTTATTGGATATGGGGTGCGGGACGGACCACCTCCCCGAAATCGGCCCGGCCGGGCTGCCGTTTTTGGACCAGCCCCCCCCAATCCACGAAGGACGGGAAACAAGGACGGCAAACGCCCAGCCAACCAAAAAGGAATGCTTATTTTCAATTTAAATTGTTGATTATCAATGATATAAACCAATATTTTAATATACATTTACATTTGATTATTTTTATTATATATAATCGTTGAATTTTTATTGTAAAATATTTGTTTGAAAATAAAACATGTATTATATTTGTAATGAGATAACAATATTAACAAACGAGGCGTGCTAGATGCCTATACAAGTCCCTAGGGCAAGGGCAAATCTAATGACAAGTAAAGATCTTAACAAAGTACAAAACGAGGTTAAAAAAGCAAGTGAAAAAACGTTAACCGCTGCGGTAAAGGCGTGGTGCCAGCTATTTAAATCTGGAAAAGAGATAAGTGAAATATTAAAGGACAATGATATTAAGGTAGATAAAGCTATTGTACCAGCTTTAGTTGCTTTGGCAAAAGAAAAAGAGATGGTAATACAATTATGCAAAGAAATATTACCACGTGTAAATGATACCTTTTGCGCCTACAAAGAGGTTGAGAGAGAATATTATGACAAGCAAGATCAGGCAAACAACAGCAAGTTGCCATTGGATAAGGTAAACAGTATAGCCGTATTCGGCAATACGCATAAACGCTTTGGATATTGTGAGCCTGTAGCATACAGCGACACAGATAGCGCACCTTACTATGAGGTGTTTAATGGATCGGATAAACGTATCATCAAAGTAGCTATACCTATCAAGCGATACACATATAATTTGATAGCCAAATGTATTACTTACTACCTAACACACCCTAAAAATGATAGATAATTAGGCGGGCTATAATAGCCCGTCGTGGTTGCATGCTATTGCGTCCCCGTCGCGCAACTGGACTCAGACTAAAATAGCGAGTTATTTAACATATTGCAATAAGGATATACATGTTGGTAGGGTATCGATAGCATGTATAGATAGATCGCCGCTTAACAATGTGATTTGGGTGCGTTGCCAGTCCGGAGACGTACCGTTATCCTTTTGGCCTTATTGCAAGTAGGGTTAGTACGTTAAGGTCTCCTTAATAGGCCGTATTATAATACGGGGTACGTTGGTGTATATACGCATGTATAGGGCGTATGTTAGTGCGTTGTGAGAGTAGCACGCATTGAGTGTATTACGGTGTTATTTCCGTGCTAATGTATCAACACGACGTATGTTAGGGTTGCTTAAATACCCAACATGTGTACGGATAGCAAATAACAACCCTTACAAGGGTATTTCGTGCGGTTAAATTGACGTACTTAATACGCCTTGTCGGTACGTATCACGGGCAACGTATGTACGTATTTGGCTTCGTTCGTTCGGGGCAAAGGGACAAATCCAAAGGAAATATGGAGGGAGTGGTGTGTCCGGCCGGATGTATTGATAACGGCGGCCGTGTCGTCCCCGGCCTCCCGTTTCTTATTGGTGCCATTTAAAACGAATAAATTATGTATAGGAGAAAGTTTGACAATCTGAATAGAAAGCTGGCGCTTAAAAAAGAAAAGGCTTTAAACGCCGCTAGAAAGTCCCAAATTGACTTTTATGTTGAGCTTACCAAAGAACTATACAATTCTAATAAATTAGATTGTAGTAGGGAGTCTGATAAATGTAGGCGGAAACGTGTTAGTTATATGGCAAACAAATTACGGCGATAGTCGTTTGTTTTTATTTGATTTTAAGGTTTGCGCCCTTCCGTACCGTAGCGATATAGGACGGAAGGGCTTTTTCGTGTCTATATTTTACAATATGACACCATAACTATGATTTTACTTACACATAAAAGTGTCAAGGCGGTAAATTTTAAGCCTTGATCTAAAATGTGTAAGTAAAATACTTTATTATGTATCATTTTGTCTATATCTATATCCATACAGACGGGTATATTGCGCCCTTATGTATGGTTTCGTGCGTGAATCGATCCTAAAAGGTATATAATAGGCGGTACTTATTGTATATTTTTTATCTATATCTGGGCTTATCTTCCCTTAGAGGAAGCTCTAGGGATTGATATATATTATTTTATTGATACTCAATTAATTGTATTATTTGTGTTCAATTTTAAAATCGTGGTTACTTATTGTATATTTTTATGGGTGTATTTATATATTTGGTGCTTACCTTGTTTTGTGGGTATATGGCGTTTGAGTTGGGGCGGTATGTTATAGCTACGGGCGACGCCTTGCCTTTGATCATAGTTCTTTTATTGGTTTTATTATCAATACATTGCATAAAGCAGATATATAAGGCAATCAAGAGCAAAGACCTCGACATCCTAGACTAATCGGGAGTTCCACGTGGAACAATCGGGAGGAAGGTCTCGGGTTTTATGCTGGTAGTTGGTGGGGTTGGTTTGTTTTGCGGGAGGGTGCACCTCCAAACAGGGGGAAATCAAGGGAACCAAGGGAAATCAAGGGAAATCAAGGGAACCAAGGACAACCAATGGAAAACCAAGGACAACCAAGGGAAATCAATGGGAGTATCTTTAATCAATAGGATTCCTTTCTAAACAGGGGTAATACTTTACCGTTAAGTGGAAACGCGAAGCGGTTGCGAGCGATGGTGGGTATGGTGTTATTGGTGGTAGATATTGTCTGTTGGTGTGGGAGTGATGCGGAGGGAACCAAGGGAAACGGGCGGCGGCGATGGCGTGGGGTCGGCCCCGCTGGTCGTCCGTTCCCTATTCTCCTTTGGCGTTAGTGTAATATTAAAAATCTGATAGTGATATGACGAAAGAGGAAGCGAAAGAAAGGTTCGGTGACAATATAATAAACAAACTATTGTCGCTTGGTGCTGAACCGACAAACGTATGCAGGAATGACGATATTGTGGAATGGTGCAGTGATGGATGCATAAAAGTGGGCGATATTGAAGTATGGGCTTACTATTACTTTTATGAAGGAGAGAACCCTGATTTATGTAATTGGGAGGATCGTATGGAGATAGAGGTAGAAGAATGTTGGATTTAAAACCGATTGATGGTAGTGGAATAACACCAAGGGGAACGGGCGGCTGTGTCACGGCGTGGCAGGCTACGGGTGTCTGCTGCCGTTCTTTCTTTGGCGTGGTAATAACTAAATACTAATATTATATGGACGAGATTGTAAAATTACAAGATGAGATACTGTCTTACCTTCGTAATAATATTACAAAGGATGAGGCGTATTATATCCTTACGACCGATAAGGAGATGCTAGCGATTCTTATAGCTGATAAGAAGGACGGGAGCAAACGTATCAAGATTCTTGATGCGGAATATACTATAGAGAAGGATGATATGTTATTTCTATTCGATACTGATGGGGTGATAGATGAGTGTCTTTTGGTTGCCAGCTACATAGGTGTAAATATGTATTTTCGCAGGCAAGATGTCAACGCTATTTTGAATAACATCAATAGAGAGAAAGTTATGAAATATCCTTACATAGCTATTCAGTTAGATAATATACAGACTGTAGAAAAGCGTAGGGTTGTTTTTGAAATTACCGGGCATAGGATGGATGATAACAAAGAGAGAATAGATTTTATGTTTGTTTATTTTATGGCTAGAATGTTATGAGGGCGAGAAGGACTGTGAAAGAAAGAGATATTGTGAAGATATTGGTATTCGGGTATGATAGGACGCTTATAAAATCCATTAAGGATTCCGGATTCAGAAGTATGTCGGATGTAATATCGTACGCCAATAATATGGTCGGGGATAAGCCCATTGATCATATTAGGATGTCGAATGAGGCTCGTGGGTGGTGTGGATCATATACTAATTATGGTAAAATGATAGATTAGTTTGATAGGAGGATATGATATGAGAAGGATTATAAAAGAGAAAGACGATATCAAGGTATCTATATTTAGTGGGGATAGATTGGCTCGTGTTTTCATTGATTCTGGGTATAGGAATATAGCTATGGTGATAGCCGATTGCGGCAGAATAGCTAATGGTTGTTATCACATACATCATGATGAAGTGGCTGATAGATATACCATAGTATATGTAAATAAAAATATAAAGGATGGTTATGGGGTGGTGTATTATCCTGTTTTCTCATGTAGTGAGGATCCATTCCATCCATTAGGAGTGGGGATGTATGCGGGAGATTATTATCCGCATAGAAGTCATATGTACAATTTTGGTAAAAGAGTGAAGGATATAGATTCACTGCCAAAGAAAGTGATTGAATTTATAAAATATATTACACGATGAACGAAATAACTTACAACAATTACGATTTGGTTGCTTTTGAGCAGAATGGAGAAGTGGTAGTAGCCGTAACATTCTACAGGTATTACAAGAAGAAAGCTAAGGGCGAGGTTAATTATAGATGGAGAACCAGATGCCCGGAGTTGGTGGATAAGATCGTAAAACACCGTACCAAGGTATTTACCGGTCAACTTATCCAGTTAGCGAAAGCGTATGGGGAGAAAAAGGTTATAAAATATCAAAAGGAGGAGGAAGAGGTATGTCAAAATACGGCAGGGACGCTATAGAAATATATATACTAGATCATAAGATTTTAGTTTGTTAATATTGTGACCATGACCTTGGCGGGGTGGAAGGATATATCATAATCGTACGTGTGCGGATATGGTCCGGGGTCGGTTCCCGGCACCTTGGCATAACTTAAATGTAAGTAGTATGGAAGATAATATTTTAAAAAGAGCGGCAGCGGAATTAAAAGAAGCCGGTTGCAGGGTTTTTGCGTGGCAGGATGATACTTATAATAGAGGTTGGAGTAAGGGTGATTATATAATGTTGTATTACGCCTTCCCTGATTCGCCTAACATCGGGTATCTGAGTCATGGGGAATATGGAATGAGCGTAGCATATAGCAGAGCCTATATACCGAGCCGTGGGAGTGGATCGGGATGTGGTATCAAGGAGGAAGCTACGTTCGACCTTGCGACGGCACTGGATGTGCTAAACGAGCCATTACCTAGGTGGTGCAAGTCTTATGGGGTTTATCCAGAACAATATAAGAATATTGATAGATGGTACAATAGCGATAATTATAACAAAAAAATATTTAAGGAGATTTGATATGGAGGTAAAAGATTGGGAAAATCTGGTTTTGAATACAGAAGTAGGATCACATTGTTTTGTTACGCTGATTGATGATAAGGACATCAGTAGAGGTTATGCGCAAATCAGACGTGCGGAGCATTTCGGGTATAACATCTGTTTTACAAGGTTATACGGGAATAAGTTTTATTTTGAGAAGATAGAGGAAGGTCGTACGCAACAATACATCAACAGGAGGAAATAGAATGATGATAGAATTTGATTTTGAAATATATAAAAGAGGAGATTACGATAAGGTATATCTACGCGATGGGAAAGAGGTAGGAATATTATGTGATAATGGGAAGGGGAATTGTCCTATCGTTGCAATGTTTGATAATAATAGCGGAAAGAGTTATACCATCCTGCGTTATGATAAAACTGGCAGGAGATATATCGATCGACAATCAAACCTTGATCTCATGTTATCAGTGAAAGGGTGGGAGCCGGAATTATGGGTTGTCGTTATATCTTGCATGGATAATAAGGATAAGGGACAGAAGATGGTCTTGCCTAATTTTTTCTCAAGGGACATAAGAGGAAATATATATCCTCAAGGAAGCCCTAAATCAAGTGTATTATATCATGTTGATAAGTTAGAAGAGGATGGGCGCTTCGATGGGCCATGCGAGAAGATAGGGGTAAAGAGGGATCGCGTCTATAACATGGAAATAATATCGCTATCAGATGACAAGAAGACAGTTTAACCAGTTGATAAATGAGTTGGACGGGGGAAGCCCATTTATCGTACTACACAAAGATGCCGTTGCGCCTAAATACGTGGGTGTGGAGGTATCGAAAGAGGGTGTGGTATACAACTACTCGATTATAAGCATAAACGACGAGTATAAGCCTAAAAAGGCTCTTGTTTCGAAGATATTGGGTATAGCCGATAATCTTAATGGCGATAAAGGCTTGAAAGGGGATTGATTGGATGTATTTATGGCATGCGGCATCATATACGATATAATGCCGTGAATAACGTTGCATGAAGGATATGTATGGCAATATGATAGATAACGTATTTGTGTCTTGACATCATAATATTATGCCATTATATCCTCTTTTTGTATAAAAGAATAACAAGTAATATAAATATCTTGGATATGGATGAGATTAATATAGGAGATGAAATTGTGTTTAATATAACCGGCAACCATAATATATGATACACTAAAGGAGAAAAGTATATCGGGACAGTGTTAAGTAGGGATCACCGATCACGCCTTTATGTACGGACGATAGGAATGCCTAGGGCTTGTATTGATGAACGGGACGTGGATAAGATTATTGATACGGGTGATGATTTTGATATGGATGAGGCGATCCCGAATCCTGTGGCAAGGGAGTTGTATAAGTTGATGAGCAGGTATATTTATACGTTCGGAAAGTCTCATGAAAATATAAACGGATATATCGTGTATGAGTGTATAATGATGGGTAGGGATTTAAGACACAATGTTATGTGTCTGTTACATGGTCGTGGATTTGAGATACGGCATATTGATAGTTATTCTTGGTGGATGACTAATGAGAGGCTGATGTCCGAGGTAACATATGCGGAGGGGGATATTCATATAGTTGTTCATGAGTGTATGGAGGATTATGTGGATAATGTGAGATTTGAAGAGGAGTTTTATAAAAACAAGGAAGTATGATAAGATGCTTACTCGTGACGGCGATGATAATATTGACACCGCCAAAAGGAAACGGTGGTCTGCCCCACGCCCCAAGGCCTGCCGTGGTAGAGGCACGGGTGTGGGATAAGCTGGCGGCCGCCCTGTCTTTCGTGGAGTCAAGGGATGATGATCGAGCGTATAACGCCTCATCCGGGGCTTTAGGGAGGTGGCAAATGAAAAGGATATACGTTGATGAGGTTAATAGGATATTACGCCTTAAACGGGAGAAAAGGAGATATAGATACGAAGATCGAACGAACCCTGTCAAGGCTAGGGAAATGTTCGAGATATATCAATCTCATCATAATCCTAAAAAGGATATAGATTGGGCTATAAGATTGCATAGGGGACTACATTCCCCTAAATATGTTAAGGAGGTTAAGAACAAATTGAGAGAATAAAAATATAGGAGGATTAACATGGACGAGGATAAAGTGATACGACCAATGGATTTTGTTAGGCTTACGAGTATTGACAAATCAAATGTGATTAAGGATACTAAGAATCATATAGGGCTGGTGAAGGAGGTTAGTCCTCTGAAACGTGTAAGTGTGATATGGATAGGCAACACCTACAGTAAGGTAGAGTGGTTTAGCCGCAGGGAGGTGGAGACGGTAGATAATCTGGCGAACCTTCTGGCACGAGAAATGGCTATCTTCCGTGAAGATGGAAAAGATAATGCGGATAAATTTTATCCGATTGGCTAGAAATAAGGATAATTAATTAGAGGAGAAAATCATATGGATCGTGAGACATTAGTAAATATCGTTTATAGCGGTAAAGTAAGATTTATACCAGTAAGAAGATGTTCTTTATGTGATAGATATGTGGGGTATAAATTTGTCAAAATGTGTGCTGGGAACATAATACCAGTATTTTCCAGTGGATGTGAATGTTGTGGAGTGAATAATGGGCAGTTGTTAGAAAGGACATGGAATGAGGTGCTTAATTTTATCAATGAAGCTCAAAACAAGCCTATGGATAAAAGGACAGAAGCGGATGAATTAATATAATAAAATGGCTATGAAATCTTATAAAGGATTCGACAAAAAATTAAAATGTCGGGATTTTCAATATGAAATAGGCAAGGAATATGAGATGGATGGAGAGATCAAGGTGTGTAGCAGAGGGTTTCACGCTTGCGAAAGCCCGTTTGATGTTTTTGATCACTATACTATGATAGACTCTAGGTTTTGCGAAGTAGAGCAAGACGGGAATATATCCAAGGAGGATAGAGGGACAAAGATTTGCTCCTCGAAAATAAAAATAAAAGCAGAGTTAAAATTGGCTGACATGATCTATCTTGGAGTCGAATGGCTAAAAGAGATCACATCACCTGAAAAAATAAAAACGAGCATAAAGGATAATTCATCCGGCTACGATGCCAAGATAGGATCATCCGGCGACGGTGCCAAGATAGGATCA
>ULRH01052813.1_pt1 | contig 30157 bp, 36 predicted proteins | sample 1955271 | NCBI WGS metagenome assembly ULRH01 (sample SAMEA4835677, study PRJEB28245) | human gut metagenome | biome: gut microbiome; material: fecal sample | place: Denmark | collected 2008 | reverse complement strand
ATACTCATCTTTCGACATTATCATATTCCTCCATGGTATCTTGCATCGTGGTATCCCATTCACTTGCCTTCTCAAATACCGATTTGTCGATTTCATTAAATATGAATTTTATCTTTCTCCGGTGGATACAGATATGTAATCGGATTCTGTGCCGACTGATTCAACTTTAATCCGGCTATCGACTTTCCAATGTATAACGATTCATTCTCATCTGGCGGAAATCCCTGCTCATATCTTTCATCCACAAAGAATAATCTATTTTCAGTTTTCGGTGTAAGAACAATATCCTGTCTTGGAAGTTTGCCCTTTGCCTCTTTACATACAAACCACTCTGACGGTTTATACACGGCAACAATCAAAGAATTGTAAACACCAAAAACATACTCAACTGTTCTAACCTTTTTCTTTAATGCTCTCCAGACGCCACGAACAGCATCATATAATACCTTCTCATCCATACCTCTTTGGTAGAGTCTGTTTATTTTGATGACAAGGATTTTATGCCTGATGTCTTTTTCTTCAAGTGGGGCGGCACCGTTTATTCTTTCATACTCATCAACCGATAAAGCCTCTGCAGAATGGTGTCCGGCAACAATGTTTGTAAGTCCCGCATCATAAACATAGTTGAAAGCATTAATCAGTGAAGCCTCTGCAGCAAATGCCTCTTCTTCGGTTAAGTTTGAATTGATGATTATTTTTTCAACCTCAAATCCGGCATTCTTAATATCCGCAATAGTCTTCAGTTTCAACTTTTCACTGTCCGGACTGTAAAGGCTCTCTTTCTCGTGTTCAAACACTCTGTTTTTAGTGCCTTTTCCAATATAGAAGATTTGCTTACTGCGTGGATCTATGAGTCCATACACATAATAATCTCCAAGTGAAAGAAGGCTCCTCTCTGAAAATCTATCCATGCATTTCTCCTAGTGTGCAGTCTTTATTCCTTTGCTTGTATCCAAATCAAAGCCAACCTGCCCAACACGCATAAACCGCACCATTAAGCCATCTATCCCGATTTACTCTGCTTTCCTTGACATCGAAACCACGCACTCGACCATTGTTTCATTTTCCAAGGGCAATTCTGTCACTTCTGTTCCATTCACCGGGACAGGGAAGTTGAAGATAATCTTCCTAATCCAGTTGCCATCCGGCTGCTTTTCCGGGAATAACTCAATCCGCTCAATAAACGCCCGCATGAACTCCTTCCGCTCCACTTCGGAGGCTGCTTCATAGACCTGATCGAATGCCAGCAACAGGCGGTAGATATTATTACCCGAAATTTTCTCCTGCCGGATGCTCCGTATCTGGCTTTGCACATCGTCAATCTGGACTTCAATCTCATCTATTCTACCATATTGCTCGTCATAGCGACGCTGCAAATCAGAAATTTTCCGGTCATAATACGGGTCATTCACATCCAAACCGTCCATCTGCCGTTCCAGGCGGGCTTTTGTGCCTAACGTCTGCCGAAGCTGCGCTTGCAACGCTTCCAGCTGTTTCTCTAAGTCGTTCGTATCGACAGCGGAGCCAATTTTCGCCTTGATTGCATCCGCAAACCGTGGGTCGCTGACCATAGCGGAGATAATTGACGCTACCATGCGGTTCATCTCTGTCTGTTCAATGTTCAGCCGGAAAGTGCACTCGTGGCCTGTTGGCGTTACCGTATTCTTGCAGTAATAGTAATAGCGGGTCTTTTTGTCCTTGCTGTGGGCTTTTGCAATATTCCCATATAGGCTTTTACCACAGCAGGGGCATTTCAGAATGCCGGACAGAATATGCGCATGGGTAGGATCGTTGACCTTCTCGCGCCGATAAGCATTGACTTTCCGTTTCTCCTGCGCGAGATTCCAATCTTCTTCAGAAATGATAGCCTCGTGCTTTCCCTCGTACACGGGAAACTCCGACTGTTCAACCACGTGCATCTCATTCCGGGTACCAATCTTCTTCTCTGTCCGGCGTCTGCCATAGGCAATTTTCCCCATATATACCGGATTGTCAATGATACTTTTCACAAAGCTGGCGGAAAAACCGGGAATGGTGCCGTTCTGCCGCAGCTTCTTCACAAAGCCCTGCCGGTTCAGATATTTCGCCACACCGCTGACGCCATCGTTGGTGTGAATATAGCGGTCAAAGATGGTGCGGATCACGTCCACTTCATCCTCAGCAATCAACAGTTCGCCTTTTTCAAGACGGTATCCATAAGGGGCAAAGCCGCCGTTCCATTTTCCTTCACGGGCTTTCTGCTCCCGTCCGGCCATCGTCTGTGTCCGAATATTTTCACGCTCTATCTCTGCCACCGCAGAAAGGACAGAAATCATCAGCTTGCCGGAATCTTTGGAACTGTCAATGCCGTCTTCCACACAAATCAGATTGACACCGAAATCCTGCATCAGCTGCAAGGAATTCAGAACGTCAGCGGCATTCCTGCCAAACCGGGACAGCTTGAACACCAGCACATATTCCACACCGTCTTTGCCGTCCTGAATGTCTTGCAGCATCCGCTGAAATTCGTGCCTGCCCTGAATATTCTTGCCGGAAAAGCCTTCATCAGAATATTCACCAGCCACTACCATATCTTCGTATTCAGCGTATTTCCGCAGTTTGTCTCGCTGAGCATCCAGACTGTATCTGTCCACCTGCATGGAAGTAGATACCCGTGTGTAGAGATAGCATTTTGTTTTAGTTTTTTTCATGCAGGCCGCCCCTTTCTTCCATCTCTGAACATTCATCCGTAACTTTCTTCTTCGCCAGACCTTCATTCTGAATGTAGTACTCCAACAAACGGAGCACATATTCCGGCGCATGGCGGTTATCCAGTTCCCATTCTGTCACAGTCCGATAGGGAATCTGAAAATATTTACAAAATTCCTTGCGATTCATGCCAGTGCTTTCCCGCAATTCTTTTATTTTGGTTTTGCAGTCCATTTCATTTACCCCATAAAGCAAAAATACACGTTGCGTATTTATTATAGCATACGCCAAACAAATACGCAACGTGTAAATTTAATTTATATCAAGCGGCTTTGTCAAATTCCTGATACACAGGAACGGGTTGCTTTCCTGATACCGCAGACTGTGTACGGCCATCCTTCTCAGTCTCCTGCATCTGCCCCAACAGCTGTGGCCCGTACTTCTGCAACAGCCGCGCCATCACATCAACACAGCGGTCAAATGCCGCATTATATTTCGGATCATCATAAACTTTGCTCAATAGGCCGCTCCTTTCCTCTATGGCTGCTCTGCGCATAGATGTTCAAAACTTCTGCCGGTATCTGTTCCAAAATCGCCACGGCACTGTCATAGTCGCGCCGCAGCTTGAGGTCTTCGATCTGCTTTAGGGTGCTGACCTTCTGCGCCGATGCAAGAGATTCTTCCAGCTCGGCATTTTTCGTTTTCAGCTTTTTGTTTTCGGATGCTGTTTTCGTAAAAGCCACGCCATATTTCCGCAGCAGCGTGTCCATCTTCTCCACGCTGGGAATATAGCTATCCAGAATCTTGCAGATTTCCTCCGCCCGGCTTTTGGCGTTAAAGGGATTGATTCCAGTGAGCAGATCCTCCAGTTTGCTTTTCTGTTTGGTCAGTCTGGTCATCTCCTTAAATACGCGGGGCGGGATATGGTCGCGCCCGGTCAGGCTGGCGCTCTCGCCACGCTCCAAATCTGGAAACTTCTTGACCATGTGTTTCCAAAACTCATCCTGCCACCAGGTCAGCTTCTTTTTATTGCCCATGATGTCTTTGGCGCTGAGCCTGCCATCCTCCGTCAAAGGGACAAAACAAAGGTGCATATGGGGCGTTTTCTCGTCCATATGCACCACGGCGGATATAATTGTCTCTTTGGACTGATGCTGTTCCAGAAAGTGCAGAGCTTCCTCGAAAAATACCCGAATTTCCGCCCGTTTCTTTCCCTTAAAGAACTCCGGGCTGGCTGTGAACAGCGTCTCGATCATACGGATACTGTCTTTCCGGGTACGGCATCCGGCAGCGGCAATTTGCCTCTCTGACTCGGCCCGGTACTTGCCGGGCGGTTTGACCAGATGGAAGTTGTACTTGCTTCGGCTGGTATCCACATCGGGATTACTGGCGTACTTTTCCTTTGTGCGCTCGTTATGGGCCTCGATATTGCCGATTTCAGGCCCCTTATATTTGGCAAATCGCATAATCGCGTATTGTGCTTTTTCCATACTCAATCCCTCCGTTTCTGCCAGACAATGTCATATCCCAGCACGTCAGCCAACTCCACGGCCTCCCGATACCGCAGCGATTCCCGCTGCAATTTTCCGGAAAGATTGGATACGCTGTCGCTCCACCCATACTCATCGTGCAGCTGGTCAACGACTTCCTGCATGGTGTAACCGGCGCGGATGATCTGCGCCTTGATTTCGTTTCGGATACTTGACTTCATAAAATATATTCCTCCATTTTCGCAAGTGAAGCCCTTTGTCACTTGATAGATAAAACATGATTTTCGGTTGCGTCATAAAAAGAACCGGCTACGCTGGGGAGCGCACCGGCTTTGGTCAATGGTGAAATTTGTGCAAATGCTGTTTTGCGATAGAAATGATTCCCTGCGTATCGTTGGTCAACGGCGGAATATTCGACTTCACAGAAATGCGGGACTTTTCACTGTTCGGGCTGTATTGTCACAAAATGCTGCAATCTGTACGTCGTTCCGTGAGCCGCCATCCGGCGAACTGTATACGGATAAAAGAGAAACATTTCGCTGTTTTGAGATTGCTCTAAAATATGCCTGCAAAATTACCGCTTTTACTGACCGCTTCAGGTGTGGTCAAAATGACCACACCTATTTCACAGCACAAAAGCGCGAAGAATTTCACGGTTCTGGTGGTGGACAAAATATCCATAACCACTTTTACACATCAAAATAGGTGTACCCAAAATGGGCACGACCACTTTATCCAAATGAAGCGCCTCTACAATATATGAGGTAACAGGGTCAATCGCTGCGTACATACGTACCGGCGACCAGATCGGAAATCAATCCCGCCAGTCTTCCGGTACGTACGTACACTGTGAAGCGTCCGTAAACTCGTTTATATGCGGCCTTGCCACTGCCTCGATCCCCATAAAGCCCCATACCCGGCGTCCTGCCGAATTGGTAATCGTGTTGCAGTGTTCCAGATTGTACTTACCGCAGGCTGCCACCAGCGCATCGCTGAAGCTGCGGCGTTTGAGTGCAGTCAGGCTATTTTCCTCGCACCACATCCGGTAAATGTCGTAGCAATCCTTTGAACTGATGGACGCATCCGCTTTCAGCCGGATATAGCCCTCGGATTCCAGAAAATCAAACACGTTATTGTTGTCCCGCTTGACGGCCTCCCGGTTCTCTTTGGTGCGCTGGCTCTCGGTGAACTTGAAGTTGTTCGCTACCAACCGCTGCAATCCCGCAAAAGCCCACAGCAGAATGCCCTCCACCTCGGCCTTCATCTTCTCTGCAAGGTCGGGATCATCCACACGGTCGGCAGGTTTCTCTTTGGCGGTCAGCACCAACTGCCGCCGATAAAAGCCATCACTGCGGTCAAAGAGAGCCTGCAAGTCGCCATTGCTGAATGCCAGCAGCCGGGCGCACATCCATCCCTGATAGCTCTGCTTGCCTTTACGCTCCAAATCCATTTTACCCTGTGCGGTGACGATGGATTTGACATAGTTGGTCTGCCGCAGGGCCTCCATCCGCATATCATCATCGACACACAGCAGAATGTGTTCCAGATCAGCGCGGGCAAAACGGTTCTCGGAAATTTTGCCGATGCTGCCGTCCTTCATGTTGCTGCCGAACAGGGCGGACAGCACCGCGCCGATCTGGCTCTTACCCTCGCCGCCATTGCCCTTAATGACCATCATGCGCTGTCCCTTGTTGCTGGGGATCAGGCAGTAGCCGATATATTCCTGCAAAGTGGGAATGTCCTCCGGGTAAAGAAGCCCATCCAGAAAAGCCAGCCAGCGGGTCGGCGTGGGCGCATCGGGATTATAGGCCACCGGCAGGCGGCAACGCACGATGTCCGGTTTTCCCTCCGTAAAGGAGCCATCCAGAAACAACGTGCCGTTTGCCAGATGAATGCGGTCAGCCTCCGGCGGGAAATCCTCTACCAGCGCCGCCAGCTTCATCAGCTCCACGATATTGCTGATTTTGCGGGGGATATTGCTGACCGCACAGCATTTCAGTTCCTCAAAAATTTCTCCACGCAGTGGCAGCTCATCGGTCACGCGGCCATCAGGCGTGAAAAAAGCCCCGTTTGTGTAGATGATTTTGTGTCTGCCGAGAAAATCATCACAAAACAGGGCTTCATTGATACTCTTGCCGTCAAACCAGATGGGCTGGTTGGCCTCACGCGATTGCTCGTTCTTCGCCACGGTGCTGCACCTCCTTTTCCAGACGTCTGAGCCGCTGCTCCAGCGCGGTGATAGTGCCGTCCTTCAGCAGCATATCCACCGCTTTCACACGCTGCTTCAGTTCCGCAAACATGAGAACGTCCAACAAATCATTTACATACTCGATCATATGACAGGCTTCCACAAAGCGGTCATCCAGTTCATCCTCCGGCGATTGCGGGGCATATTCGACCTTCCAGCGTTCCAGCAGATGCAGATAATCGCAGAGCACCCGCTGGCAGTGTATCTCATCGTTGCGGAAAGCCTGCGCCAGCGGATAGGGCTTTTTCAAAGCCATCGCTGCCGGGGGCTTGTCCGGGGCGATGCCAAAGTCATAGGCCAGCTTCTTTGCGGCCTCGTAGCTGCTCAGGCCGAACAGCCGCGCCACAAAATCGATCACATCCCCGGTAGCCCCGCAGCCAAAGCAATAGAAATAATCCCTGTTCAGCTTCATGCTGGGATGCCGGTCATCGTGGAAGGGGCAGCAGATCATATCGCCCCGGTTGACCTTACAGCCGTAGTATTCGGCGGCCTGCTTCACGGTGACAGCGGATTTTACAGTTTCAAATAAATTCATAGGCTTTGTCCTCCATTATTTATTGACGGTATCTGCCCGTCTGCCTGAATATACGGGGAAAAAGCCTATAAACCGAAAAATCCGCTAAAAGTGCAAGAAATGAAAAAACGCCGCCCTGAAATCTTGCAAAAATGCAAGACCTCAGAGCGGCGAAGCCAGCGGAAAGCATTTGCCCGCGCTGGTTTTATCAGGTATAATGGATAAAGAGAGTTTTCAGAAGAGAGGTGCGTCACATGGAGGGAGCCTATCTGCCCGGCAATATCCGGCAGCGGATGCAGGAGCTTATGAAGGAACATAAAATTACCCAGGCACAGCTGGCGACCCGCATCGGCAGCACCGAGAGCGCCATCAGCCGGTTTGTCAGCGGTAAGACTGATAAGATCAGCACAGAACATTTGCTCCGCATTGCGAAAGTGTTTGAAGTCTCCACAGATTTCCTGCTGGGGGAAGTCAACACGCCCGACCGGACAAATTTTGATATTGAAGAACTGGGCCTGTCGGTGCAGGCGGCGCGGAATCTGTACACCGGAAAAGCCAATGCAGAGATCGTCAACCGCCTTTTGGAAAGCCCTCGCTTTGCAGAAGTCACCTATATGATTGAGCAATATTTTGACGATACGCTGGCCGCCGGTTTCGCCGGACAGAACCAGATGCTTACTACTCTCAGCGCCATGCTGCGCCGAAACAATAAAACAGATGCTGCGGTGCAGGCGGCCAGAACTGTCAACCGGCAGAAAGTTCCCGTATATCAGGCAGACCTGACGATGATACAGAACACATTTATGGCGGCGCTGCGGGAAGTGAAGAAAGAGATCGGCAACGATTTCACAGCAGCGCAGTCCTTGACCAAGGGCATCACTCAGCAGATGTTTACCGAACTCACCAAAGGGGCGGATGTTCATACTCCGACCATCACGCCCGAAATGATTTCCGCCGCCGTCACCCAGAGCGCAGCGGGGATGGACGGTGTGCAAAAGGAAGCATTAGACAAGTTCGGTCAGGCGCTGACGGAATTTCTCCAATCCACCTTAGACCACGCGCAGGAGAAGCAAAATGCCGACCCGGAGCAATGAGCAGCTGTGCAGACTGGCACAGAAAGGGGATACGGCTGCCCGTGACATTCTGCTGGAAAAGAATCTGGGATTCATCCGAAAAATTGCGCTGGAGCAATACCGAAATATGGGGCTGGATGAAAATGATATTGGAATTGATTTGGATGATTTGATGCAGGAGGGAAGTATCGGCCTGCTGAACGCGATCCCTTTGTTTGATGCCAAACGGGGCATGAAATTTCTGACCTATGCAGCACCGGCGCTCCGCAACGCCATGACGGACTGCATCCGCGCCGCCCTCGGTTTATTTGAGCAACGGATGGTGGATAAGAAAGACGGCCCCGGCTTCCAGAGAGTATATCTGGATGACGTTCTCTCAGAGGATGAACGGATGCTGCGGATCGAAGCCATAGCCGACCCTCACACCCAAACGCCGGAGCAAATCTATATCCAAAAAGAGCAGCTGATAGAATTGTATGCGGCGCTGGACAAGCTGACAGCCAGAGAGCAGACCTATCTGCTGTACCGCTATGGCTTTACCGATGGAATCGAGCACCCGCTGATCGGCGCGGCGCTCCATTTCCATCTCAGCGAGAGCTGGACAAAGAAGGTGGAGGGCGAGGCGATGGACAGCCTGCGCGGAAAGCTGCCGTGGTGGTTCTGATACGATGGGAAGCAGCGGCTGACGGGGGCTTTGATATACCTTTGTTCCGCAAATGACACGGCTGACAGACAGTGCTTGCCCGCACCGCCTGCCAGCCTTTTTCTGTCGCTTATGCTGCCCCGCAAGGGGCAACCTTTCCCGCCAGAACGCCGCAACTGTAGCCACACTTTACAAGGCGTGCTACAATTCCGGCTGTCATCTGCTCCACAAAGGTATAACACACTAGACTTTCCTGCGGAAAATCGTGTGCCAACAGGGGTGCTGCTCGCCCCTATTGGAAACCCAGAGCCAAGGGATTTCACCCCTCTGGACACCCCATATATTTTCCTCGAAAATGGTACCCAAACTGTAAAAATGCAGTTTGACACCATTCCTCAGAAAATACAAAACCGCTGTACTCTCCATCCTTGCGAGGATGAAAAATACAGCGGTTTCTTTCTTGCCGAACTCATTAAGAACTGTGTTTCATTCGTTCGTCAACGGAACGCACAGAACAGATTATACTCCGAATAATTACTCCTTATACACAAAGTACACGATCTCATCGGGGGGGATTCACGATGCATTCCTTAGCTTGCGGCGGATAGATATTTTTGCCCGGTACATCTTCAAGCGGTATCCAACACATATCAAGCTCTATGCGTTCATTACCCAATTCATCAAGTGCTTTGAAATTTTTGTCAAGCGGTATCTGAGTTTCATTCTTTAGGGAAACCAAATAATATAGGTTTATCTGCTGACAAGGGCGAGTACCCCAAGGAAAGAAATTCTTATTCACCATAATAAGTCTTTCCACTTTTATGTCAGCACCGATTTCTTCCTTAAATTCTCTTACGATCGCTTCTGCGGTTGTTTCGCCAAATGCAACATGACCGCCGATAAAAGCGTATCCGTCATATCTACCGCTTTTTGCATAAGTACCTTGCCGTTGTGGATCAGAAGTCCACCGACCCGGTAGGAAAAAACATAATCGTCTGTTTTGAAAAGTATATCTGCCATTTTTCTTACCTCTCGGAACACATATAAGACAAGTCGCTCATTTTCTTGATAAACCGCTTGCCCTCGTCGTTTTGAAGCATAAAAGAAACTCCACCTGCCAAACCAAAAAGTTCAAATTGGTTTAGCATTTCCACGTCCATTCCGAGGAACATCGTATTCCAAACACTCAGTAAATCGCCGTGAGATACTACAATGATACACTCATCATCACTTGCCATAATCTCATCAAAAAGGGGCTTTAAGCGATTCCATTCGTCTCGTCTGCTTTCTGCATCGGAGAACATACGGTCATCAATAGTTTTCTCTTGAACCTCAATGTTTTCCCGAAGCCATTGAACGGATTTTCCGACGCATTTACCCAAATTGCGCTCACGGAGTTCCTTTCTAATGATTGGCGTGATTTCCAAATGCTTTGCGACAATTTCAGCAGTATGCTTTGCTCGTAGAAGATCAGAAGCATACATAACAATTTTGTGTCCAGATAACTGTTTTGCTAATTTTTGACCGATCTTTTCAGCCTGCTCAACACCCAATTCTGAAAGATCCCAATCTGTCCAAGAACCCACCATTCCGTTCGTGTGGTGTATAGATTGCGTATGTTGAATGGTAATAATCTGTTTCATATCGTTTATCCTCACTTCCTCACAAAAATCATTCTCAACTCCGTGTTCGGTGTGCCGAGTTTAACTTCCTGTTCCGTACCGTCAAAACGGAATCCATATTTCTCATAAAACTTGATAGCTCGCTCGTTGCCTTTCAATACCCACACGGCAATATGTTTGTAGGCAGCAAGCTTCTCAAACGCGGCGTTCATCAGGTTCATAGCCGACCTTTTGACCGTAGTAATCTGCAAGCACATAGATGGCAAATACCTCACCGCTATCGATGAGCGAATCATCACGATACTTGCCGTACCCGACAAACCCGATGACCTTATCACCATCTTTGGCAACAAGAATATTGTCCGTCCATTTATGCGCTATTGCCTTGCACTTTTCTTCTGTCATATTGTACAGATATTCCGAATCTATAAGACCCACATACGTTTCTTGCCACGATTTATAATGAACGTAGCCTTTTCTGTCAATCTCGTCAACGGTCTGCATTGGTTTGATTATGTAACTCATATTTTCCCTCTCAATTCGTTCTCCAACACGTCCGCAAAGCGCTGAACAGGCTCACCAAGCGTTTCGGCGTAGTCGAAGGTCTGTTTATCGTCCTTGTATGCCAATGGACTTCTGCGAACCTTCAGCGCATATCTGAGGGAATCCGGATCGGGACAAAGGTTGTTTTCCAACGCCCATTCTGCAGCGTTAGTCTTTGCGATAATCTTGCCGGTGCGAAGCGTATAGATGCACCGTGCTATATCCAACATCCAACCAAACGAGTAGAAGCTACGTCCGGTGCTTTGTGCGTATTTTCTGATTGTTTCATAGTGGCGTTTTATATCGGCATACAGCTCATGGAAAGCGGGGGACTTTAGTTCTGTTCGTATATCCTTTCCATATAGGAGAATGCTGCTCTCGATCAGCTCTGCCATGCCGAAGCTGTCAAACGCATATTTATCGGTGATTCGCTGACCGCTTGTACCCCAATAAACAACTCGGTCAGTTTTCTTGGAGATGAACGCATCCAGGGTAAGCATCCCGCCCTCAAAAGAACGGTAATAGGGATTATCGGGTTCATCTACAAGCATAGCTTGGCGAAGTCCAACGAGCGATTTTGCCTGTTCTTCCGTTATTGGGTTGCTTGTCAATACAAGAATATCAAGATCGCTCCATCCCAATCTGAAATCGGTCAGAACAGACGAGCCATACAAATAAATCGACGGTTCACGATCCGAGAGAATACTGCTGATTTCACGAACCACATTATTGATAGCAAGCTGTCTTTGTTTCCGTTCAGCACCTACAGGATGGAGAACATACTTCTGATTAGGGTAATCAAATTCCTCAATAAGTTCATCTGCAACAAAACCGTATTTTTCATACAACGCTCTCGGTGCGTTTCCTTTTTCATCGTCAGCTCGGAACGTAGAAACAGATATTTCTTTTGTCCTATCTAAATTGTTCAGCGCTTCATCCATGAGCATTGATGCTACACCACGGCGACGGTATTCGGGGGAAACAGCGAGACAGCATATCATGTTGTGTCCTCGTGAGAACAGCATAACGCCGGCAATCACGTTTCCTTCTTTTACACAGATAGCTTGTCGTTTGCCCATGAATTTTAGGACGGTAGCTCGATGCTCGTTTAGTTTCTCCTGTGTTTCCAAACCGGGAAAATTCCATCTAACTTCTTCCACCAACGCCATCCATAAATCAATGTCTTGTGGAATACCATATTCTACGTACATATCAAGCTCTCTTTCTCAAAATGTGCCACACATCGTTTCCGGTGAATCCGCACTTGCGGTATAAACCTTCCGGGTTGGTGGGATTATTACATTGACCAGAGACCGTGACAAACTGAGCAATCTCTTTCATCCGCCAAAGCAATTCAGTAACAATGTAACTGCCCAATCCACATCCACGATAATTCTCTGATACTTGAATCCACTCCAAAACACCCTCAGCACACTCACGATCCAGTTCGGCAATGCCGGTTGCTACAATATCACTGGTCTGATTGTCCCTAACTGCCAGCCACAGAGAAGGAACGTAAACTGGTCGGATAGTATAGTTTTGTAATTCTGCTTCACTGATATTGATGCCATTGTAGCACTGATTGATATGCCCTGCAAAATCGCTCAGAGTAGCATCACAGAGCGAATATCCCTGCGGTAGTCGTGGCGTTAATAAGCCTTTCAGATCATGACTTAGACGAAAATATGGCTCGTCAATGAATTGCGTGTATTCAGTCGCACGGAAATCATTTTGGTGTAGTATCTTCATTCCATCTGGAATAGAGATTAGCTTTGCTTTCCAATAAGGTATAGATGATTCTCGGCAAGGATTTTTAAGATAATCTTTTATATTTACCATAGCACCACCACCACATTTCTGCTGCTGGAAATCAAATGCGCCATATCCGCCCTCCTTAAATCATCCCAAAATGCTCCAATGCTGCCCTAATTGCCAATTCCTTCTCCGGTGGGCATTGGGGCTGTTTCGCATCCTCAGACTTCGGCTTATTATAATTATCCCGTTCGATAATACCACACTTCCGCTTGACTTGGGATATATACAGGGAAGATACCTTCAGGCCACTATGTTCCAACACGTACGCCTTGATCTGCTCATAGGTTGCACCTTTCTGGAAGCCGGACATATCCATATCTTCCAGAGAGAACTCCACCCGGACCTTATTCGAGTCGATTTCCCCCTTGGAAAGCAAGACAACCGTCTCCACATGCCTCGTATGCGGGAACATATCAAACGGCTGAATATCGGTCACTGTGTACTTTTTCGTTAGCGTTTTCAGATCCCTTGCCTGCGTAGCCGGATTGCAGGAAATATAAACTATTCTTTCCGGTGCGATTTTTACGAGCGAGTTTAAAAACTTTCTGTCCGCTCCCGTCCTTGCAGGGTCGAGAATTACTGCGTCATAATGAGTGCCGAGCTTTGCCTTCTTTTCAAGAAATTCGCCTGCATCGCCACGGTTAAAAGCAATGTTGCGGGTAAGCCCGTTTTCGTGACAGTTCTTTACTGCGTCACGGACGGCTGATGCGTTGTATTCAATGCCCTGTACCTGCTTTACATAGTCAGACGCTATTATGCCTATCGTGCCTATTCCGCTGTATGCGTCAAGCAGAACGTCCTTCTTCGTGAGCTTCGCCGCCTTTATAGCGTAGTCGTACAGCTTTTCGGTCTGTGCGTGATTTATCTGATAGAACGATTGCGGAGATATTCTGAATCTTTTTCCGCAAAGAATATCCGTAATGTATCCCTCGCCGTAAAGCACCTCGTTATTTTCTCCGAGAAGAAGCATTTCGGGAGTGCGGTTTACCGAGAATGTCACGGTCGTAATATCAGGGAACCGCTTTACAAGCGCTTTCACAAAGTCGTGCTTTTTAGGGAACATTGAGTTTCCGCCGACAAGAGTAACCAGTATCTCTCCGGTATTCTTTCCGACACGGACAAGCACATGACGTAAAAAGCCACGCTCTGTACCCTCGTCATATGGATGTAATTTGAACGATCTGAGCAGCTCTCTTATGCCGACAATTATCTCGTCCGCACGTTTATCGTCAAGCATACAGCTGTCAATTCCGACAATGCCGTTTCTGGATGACTGATATACGCCGGAGATTATCCTGCCGTTTCTGTCAGAGCGGAATACCGCCTGCACCTTGTTCCTGTAGTTATACGGGTCGTCTGCGCCTATAATTTCAGATACCTTGCCGAAACTGCCGAGCAGCTTTTCGGTATCCTTCTGCTTCCATTCAAGTTGCTGTTCGTATGTCATGTTGGACAGCTGACAGCCACTGCATTTTTTTGCAACGGGACATTTCTTGTTTGCCATTTATATTTCCTGTTCTTTCTCCAAAAATTCTTCAAGACCCTCAAGCCGCATCTCCATATCCTTCCTTCCAAGTTCATAAACGCTTTTCAGCCTGTCGGGATTTCTCTCCGTTCTGCTTATCGTTATCGGCTCAGACGGACGGATAATAAACACCTTGCCGCTTTGTTCAAGTTCGCATAGCTTGTCTATGCTTTCATTGTAGACATTGTGACGGTTTTCAAGCGCATTGCACAAGTCTGGGAATTTACCGTAGAACGAGCGTATCAGCAGCTTGTTCATCGGCTTTTTGCGGTAGCTCATATCACGGGTGAGGATTACCACCTGCTTTTTGTATCCCATTTTGGAAAAATGCTCAAACGGTATGCTGTCGGAAATTCCTCCGTCAAGATACGCTCTGCCGCCGATTATAACAGGCTTTGATATGAACGGCATCGAAGCAGAAGCACGGAGCATTTCCATATCCCGAAGTACGCTTTTTACCTGCAGATACTCCGGCTTTCCCGTTTTTACATCGGTCACCGTTGCATAAAACGGCACGCCCGATTTCTGATAGGTTTCGTCATCGAATTTGTCAAGTTCGTTCGGCACTTTGTAATAGGCATATTCCGTGTTGAAAAAGTCACCGCTTTTAAGTAACGGCTTTATCCCCATGTAGTTCCTGTCGCCGTTGAAGCGGCAGTTGTAGCGGATGACCCTGCCGTCCTGCCTTGACAGGAAATTCACTCCGAACACCGCACCTGCCGATGTTCCTATTATCCCGTCAAAATTTATATCATTTTCAAGAAGTACGTCAAGTGCGCCTGCCGTGTACATTCCACGCATAGCGCCGCCTTCAAGCACAAGTCCTGTTTTGCCCATATTTACACCTTTAATATAATTTTATCTTATTGCCGTTTTTGAGATATTCTGCCCGACGTTGTGCTGAAATTTCATTCAGCTTCTCGGCTACTTCTACAAATTCGGCAGGCAGGAACTTCTGCTTTATGACGTTTGTAAACTCTTCCGCCTGTTCTTTGTATTCGCCGCCCAGCCTTTTGTAATATGCGTAAGCGACAGCGCCTGCCATAGCACCTGTTGTATCACAGTCACCGCCGATCGAAACAACGTTTCTTACAGTGTCCTCAAGATCCGTCGATTCAAGAAAACACTCTATTGCCTGCGGAACAGAACCCTGACAGGATACATCAAAATAATAAGACGGACGAATTTCGTCTATCGTGAAATCAAGCGTGTAGTAATTATCTTCTATGTATCTGCGTATCTCGTCCTTATCCGCACCGTTAGCCGCAAGGAAAACCGCAGAAGCGACAGCCTTTGCACCCTTTATTCCCTCGGGGTGATTGTGTGATACTGCGGCGCTGATTTCAGCAAGTTCCTGTGCTTCTTCAAGCGTGACCGCAATTATTCCGCAAGGCGAAACACGCATAGCTGAGCCGTTTCCGAAGCTGTTATACGGCTGAGGATTTTCCGCTTTCAGCCACCTTGAAAAGTTTCCGCCGTATGCGCCTTTTGGGTTAGGGTATTTCTGTCCGTATTTCTGCATTTCCTCTGTCATAAATCGTGACAGCGGGATTTCGGTTTCGCCCGTTTTTGAAAGTTCGTATGCTCTTATGACAGCAGACGCTACCGCAACAGTCATAACCGAATCATCGGTAAAGTCGCAGTCATACGAAAATAAAGTAAAGTCCTTTGTCTTGATTTCGTCAAACTCATACTGAGAGCCGACTATATCCCCGATAAATGCTCCGTACATAATAATTTCTCCCGTATCAATATATTTGACAACATCCGCCCGATACGCTATAATATTCAGTGCGATAAGCGGATGCGCTGTGATAATATTCTATCACTTTTCGATATTATTTGCAATACGAAAAAGTCCGCCCGAAAGGAAATAATAAACAATATGGCTGAAATAATAGATGTTGCCGATATAAATATACCCGAGCTTGAAATATACACTCACCTGACAGATGCACGGCTTCGCAAGGTGTACGAGTATGAACACGGAATATTCATAGCCGAAAGTCAGACGGTTATAGAAGTAGCCCTTGACGCAGGCTGTAAGCCGATTTCGATGCTCACAGACAGAAAGTATATCAATGACCGTGCAAACGGCATAATAGGGCGGTGCGGTGATATTCCGGTATATACCGCTGACAGCAAGATAATGTCCGGGCTTACAGGCTATGAGCTGACACGGGGAATGCTCTGCGCTATGGAGCGTCCTGCGCTGAAAAGGGCAGAGGAGCTTTGCAGAAACGCACGCAGGATTGCCGTACTCGAAAATATAGCCGATGTCAGCAACACAGGAGCAATAATTCGCTCAGCGGCGGCACTCGGCATAGACGCTGTGCTGATAACCCCGTCCTGCTGTGACCCTCTTTGCAGGAGAGCCATAAGAGTAAGTATGGGAACGGTATTTCTTATCCCGTGGGGATATATAGGCGAGGATGAGCATTGGTGGCAATCGCACGGCCCCGCATATCTGGGTTCTCTGGGCTTTAAAACAGCGGCAATGGCACTCACAGATAACTCGGTAAGTATTGATGACAAGACGCTTCAGAGCGAGGAACGACTTGCGATAATACTCGGCTCTGAGGGTTACGGACTGTCGCAGAAGACTATAGACGGCTGTGATTACACGGTAAAGATACCGATGTATCACGGTGTCGATTCGCTCAATGTCGGTGCGGCGGCCGCTGTCGCATTCAGAGAGTTGAGAGTAAGAGAATAATAAAAGGGCTGAATTGCAACTAAGCAGTTCAGCCCATATTTTATGCTATTTTCTGCAGCACGGGGAATATCCTGAACCCGAATTTCCTGTCGATAAGATTCCTTGCAATGCTCACACCCTTGCCCATTGTGAAAGCGGCAACTATAGTACCTATGCCCAGTCCGTCAAGATGACCCAGAAAGAAGAACTTAAGTCCCGCCGTTACCGCAAGGCAGGATACGTCAAAGCCGATCTTGATTTTTGAGTAGCTGACCTTTGTTATATCCGCAAGCTCGCGGGGAAATAAGTCGGTAGGTGTTATTGGGAGCAGACAGCGGTTTGATATGGCTATGCCGAAGCAAAGAATAATATAGCTCAGTATAAAATACACAATCCGCATCGTGATATTGTCGGGCAGTATATTTATCCACAGTTCATGCACATCAAGTAGCTTTCCGAATACAAAGCCTACAACAAAGCTGAAAAGATATGACGGTACAAACCGCTTTCTCATAATCATCAGGCTAAGCACCAGAAGCCCCTGAAATATGTACGTCCACGTTCCGAGCAACAGCACAGGAAGCACTTCGGAAAATGCAAACGGTACGCTTGATATAGCCGAGATACCTGCTCCGGAATACAGCATCAGCACCACACCAAAGCTGTTTATTATCACTGCAAACAACAGCGCAAGTTCACCGTGAACAGTATTTTAGTTATGGAAGAATTGTCATTCTTCATTTTTATGTCTTCTTTCCTTGTTCTTTTTATCTTATATCGTTCTTTTAAGAGCATTTTCGTCCTCTTCTGACAGCGGCGTATAATAATTTTCTTGACCGTTTTCAATGTCGATAACAGCTACAGTCTTGTCCATTCCGAGTATCATTTTTCCGCCTTTTATTATCATACTGCGTGCAGTCTGATAATTTTTGTTGCGAAAGCTGATAACAGAAAGATTATTTTCGGAAATACATAAAAGTTCTGCTTTCGGTACAAAACTATTTTCTGTTTCCTCTGTTCCCGAAATCAATAGATATGCACCTTTTTCTGTATAAAACGATGCGTTGAATGAAAGTTCACGATTGTGAAAAATTCTTTTATAGCTGTAGTCATCGTTCTCATAAATATCTGTATGTCTAATGCTCATATGTGATAATGAATCGACAGCATATATTTTATTACAAAATTCAAATACTTCTATGAAATTACCATTAATTTTTCTTCCTGAAGGTAAAGTCAGAGTGCCACCGAATTCTCCATGGTCAGCAGAAATAAAATCTCCCTTTGTGGTATGGAACACTTCATTTCTTTCGTGATAATATGACAGATAAGTTTCGGTATCATACAGGATATTACCGTCTTTGTCGGAAACGATGTTTATTATTTCGGGAATCCACACAGCATGCTGTGCACAATCGCTTATATAAATTTTCAAACCGTTTTTATGCTGAGCAGCATATTCACTGCTGTAATATTTTCCGCAAAGGGCAGAATCAATATGTCGCAGTTTTTTTATATTCCGAAATCTGTTGTTTGCACTCATCTTATAAAATCCGTTCTTACAACCGCACTTGTATCGGGCAGTGCAATGCCGTTCTTTCTGCCAAGCTCAAAGCACTTCATCATCCACGACATGTTCTTTGCAAGGTTCTGCATTGTCTGCATACCCTCAAGATCCTGCTCGGCTTCACCGGGTACTTTGCCGTATACCATGTTCCAGTAGGTAGAGCCGACAACAGGCATCTGTGCTATGCCGAAATACTTGTTCAGACAATCGAACGATGCTGAACTGCCTCCTCGTCTTGCAACCGCAACCGATGCACCGGGCTTGAATCTGAAAGCCGCACCGCCTGCATAGAACGCTCTGTCAAGGAATGACAGTATACGTCCGCTCGGGTGAGCATAATATACCGGCGTGCCGAACACAAATCCGTCCGCTTCTTTAGCTTTTGCTATAAATTCGTTTACATCGTCATCGGTGAAAGCACAGCCTTTTTCACTGCACTGTCCGCAGCCTATGCAATCTCTGACAGGCTTTCCGCCCATCTGGAATATCTCGTATGAAATGCCCTCGTTTTTAAGCGTCCTGCCTACTTCAAGCAGTGCGGCATTGGTATTGCCGTTCGCCTTCGGACTGCCGTTGAGCATCAATACCTTCATTAAAATCGCTCCTTCAAATAATATACTGCAATTTTGCGTTACAGATTATATCACCTTGAATAAAAATAGTCAAGGCAAAATTTACCGCATAATTTCATGCTGTTTATCATTCCGTCATTCCCACAACCTGCCTATACATTTCCTCATCGTCATAAATAAGATAAAAGTCGGTCGGAACAAAATATTTTTCCTGCAATGCCAAGCTCAGTTCATCCGCAAATTTCTCCGTGCTTTCATGCTTACGGGTAATGACCTTTTCGCTGTCTGTCGGATAAATTTTAAGTGCGGTATCGTTAAATATTCTCTGCCATAATTCGCTGTGTCTGCCGCAGAAATGATACTCGGTTTTACCGAACTGAGTTATCATCAGCAGTGCCTCGTTTTCGATAAATTCGCTGTTATCGGTGTTGTTTACAATATAGAATATCTGCGCAATATGTTCCTTTACGGGTGTAATTGAACCTGTCAGCAATTCGACACCGTACAGATTATCCCGCAGCTTTTCACATCTGTCCATTTATTCTTCCTCCGGGTAAATTATGCCGTGTTCCTGCCTGAACCTTGTCATTATCTCCATAACATCGGCGGTGTAGTCAAGGCACATTACGTTTTTGTCGCCGTTTACCGCCTTTTCCATATCGGTTATTTCATAGTAAAGCGCATCGGAATTTTCACCTGCGCTGACAAGCTCCGTCCTGCCGTCTGTATAGGTTATTTTTGCTTCCCACGCTCTCGGATATTCCATGATTTCAATATAGCCGTTTTCGCAGGAGATCATAGCACGCTTGGGCTGTTTTGAATGGAGCGACAGCATAACGGTTGCCATCTGTCCCTCCTTGTCCGACAGCAAAAGGCTCGCCTGTTCGTCAACTCCAGTCGGTGCGGTTTTAAGCTGTGACAGCATATTATCCGGCTTTGAATCGAAAAACCAACGGATAACAGACAAGGCATACACGCCTATATCAAGCATCGCACCGCCTGCAAGGCTTCTGTTGAAAAAGCGGTTTTTCATATCGTATTCCTTGAAACTGCCGAAATTCATTGTGATAAGATTCACTCTGCCGAGTGTGCCGCTTTTCAGAATTTCATTCAGCTTTTTATATATCGGCATATGATAAACCGTCATAGCTTCGCCGATTACAACGTTGTTTTCGTCGGCAAGTGCGATAAGCTCACCGAGTTCGTCACTATTCAATGTTATCGACTTTTCAACAAGAATATGCTTTTTGTTTAAAATCGCTTTCTTCATAAAGCCGTAATGCGTGTTGTGCGGAGTGGTGATGTAGATTATATCGACATCGGGGTCGGTGAACATTTCATCATAGCTGTCATACACCTTGCCGATATTGTATTTTTCGGCAAAAGCCACAGCCTTGCTATGCGTCCTGTTACCTACGGCAAACAGATTTCTTCCGTTTTTCTGTAAAGCGGCGGCTGTTTCGTTTGCGATAATGCCTGTACCCAGTACCGCCCAGTTGTAGCTTTTCATAATATGCTCCTTATAAAGCCGTAATGCGTGTTGTGCGGAGTGGTGATGTAGATTATATCGACATCGGGGTTGGTGAACATTTCATCATAGCTGTCATACACCCTGTCGATATTATATTTTTCTGCAAAAGCCACAGCCTTGCTATGCGTCCTGTTGCCTACGGCAAACAGATTTCTTCCATTTTTCTGCAAAGCGGCGGCTGTTTCGTTTGCGATAATGCCTGTACCCAGTACCGCCCGGTTGTAGTTTTTCATAATATGCTCCTTATAAAGCCGTAACGCCTGTTGTGCGGAGTGGTGATGTAGATTATATCGACGTCGGGGTCGGTGAACATTTCGTCATAGCTGTCATACACCTTGCTGACATTATATTTTTCGGCAAAAGCCACAGCCTTGCCGTGCGTCCTGTTACCTACGGCAAACAGATTTCTTCCGTTTTTCAGCATTGCGGCGGCTGTTTCGTTTGCGATAATGCCTGTACCCAGTACCGCCCGGTTGTAGTTTTTCATAATATGCTTTAGATACAGCGGTTGAAAAGAAAGCTTCCGCCGGCGGTTTTTATATGCCGTCAACGGAAGCTTGTCTGTTTAAATGTGTTTTGTACTCCCGTCAATAATTCTCAGCGTGTACTTCAAAGTAGCTCTGCGGATGATTACATACGGGACATACATCGGGAGCCTTTGTGCCTACTACGATATGACCGCAGTTGCGGCACTCCCATACCTTGACCTCGCTCTTTTCAAATACCTGTGCGGTTTCTATGTTCTTTAACAGCGCACGGTATCTTTCCTCGTGGTGCTTTTCGATCTCGCCTACCGCCCTGAACTTAGCGGCAAGCTCAGGAAATCCCTCTTCCTCGGCTGTCTTGGCAAAGTTTTCGTACATATCTGTCCATTCGTAGTTTTCGCCGTCTGCGGCAGCCTCAAGGTTTGCCTTTGTATCGCCTATTCCTGCAAGCTCCTTGAACCACATCTTAGCGTGTTCCTTTTCGTTATCCGCAGTTTTCAGGAAAAGGGCGGACATCTGCTCATAGCCCTCTTTTTTCGCTACGGATGCAAAATATGTATACTTGTTTCTTGCCTGAGATTCTCCTGCAAACGCTTCCTGAAGATTCTTTTCGGTCTGTGTGCCTGCATACTTGCTTTTAGCCATTTTTTTCATCCTCCTGTATTGCGGCTTGCTTACAATCAAGAATTGCCGTTTATTTACTTTGATTATAGTACGGGGGCAGAGATTTGTCAATAAGGCTATGATGCAAAAGATGTTTCTTGACAAAAGATTTTAGCCTGTTTATAATGAACATATCTTATTATGTTATGAAAGGGAGATTTGATGGCAGAACCGGTTACGGCAAGGCAAAACGCTATTTACGATTGTACACATATATATCTTGACGCTTTCGGCAAAAAAGGGCCGATCGGAGATTTGTGCAGCAAAGTGGTTGCAGAGTATCTTGAACGGTTTACAAAAACAGAAAATTATTTTATGTATACGTTGATTGAAAAAGATGTTATACCCGGATTCCTGACAGCCTGTGAGATTCCCGGAATATTATCAAGGAATATCAAAATTGATACGGTTGCCGGTGCACCTGAATATCAAAATAAAGGTTATGAAACTGTTATGATGAACGAATTTTTCAATCTGTTTGAAATGCCGTGTTTTCTTTAGAAACAAAAAGAAACAGCATTTCGTATAATTTGTACAGCAAAGTCGGATTCAAAGAGGTAAACGGATGCTTAATCTATGTGTAAATATGACAGTAAAAAAGAACCGCCGCAGACAGCAACATTTGTCTGTCTGCGGCACTTGAACGGATAGTTATTTCATCATTTTCTTTTTCAAACAGAATTACTTCCTTTTAGTTGCAATTCAATAAAGACTTGCTTAACAAGGTTTAATTCGTCCTTATATTTCTCGTGGTGGTCTGCCCACCGTACAAGCTGCCAAAAAGAAAATGTTTCATTTGGCTCAATAATCACCTTATTGATTGTTCTTGCGGCAAGTTTAAGATTATGTACCTTGTTAATTTGATATTTCATATCAAATCCACTGTTTTCATTCAGCATAAGTGATGAAGTTTCAAATACCGTATTAGGCAATAGTGCCTCAGATTTATTTTTGGCGTATTTGTTTCCGTATATCAGCATTTCTAAATAGAACAGTTTTTCCTTTGCCACTTACGGATAGGAAGTAAAAAGGGAAACACCTGTGTCAGTCTTTTTCTTTTCATAAATTCACCCTCTTAGTTTGTTTCTCCCAGATATTCTTCAAGGCATATTCCTCGTTTGTATATTTCGGTAGCCGCATTAACACCGACATATCGGTAATGCCATGGCTCGTTGGCTATACCTGTGATTGCAACTTTATTCTCTGGATAGCGATATATAAACCCATAGCGATAGGCATTTTGAGCGAGCCAGTTATAAACCTCATAACCATATGAATTTATGCCATCAGCATTTATATCAACGCCAAGACCAAGTTGATGTTCACTTGTTCCCGGAATAGCAACCCAGCGTTCTGTTTCTGTTTTTGCGTCGGATTCAGAATATCCTTTTTCGATATACTCCGCCATTGATTCATCGTATATTTGCTGTTGCTCCTGCTCTGTTCTGTAGCCGGAGGCAACAACAGGATATACACCATCATCCCTCATATCATCAAACATTTTCTGAAGCTGAGGGTATATTCTGCTGTCCACGCATTGTCCGTTTGATAGTTCTGTTAAATCGATTTCACTGTCAGTTTCAAAGGGATGCCATTTATTCACCAGTATCAAGCACCATTCTCCATCTGCTTCATTTTCATTACCAAAATCAATGGAAGGCAATGATGCCTTGTTGTATATATCTGTCCCTGCAAAACGCTGAACAAAGATGCAGGCTAATGCTATCAGTAAAATCAGGATGCAGATAAATAAGTGGGGACGGCGTTTCTTGGTTTGTTGGGTATGAGTTGACATCGTTTTTCCTCCCTGATAAGCTAAAAAAGCACGCTTGCTTTTTTTTCGTTTCCACACAAGAGTTTCCTATGTTTTCCTGCGGAATTTCTTACGATTTTCCTACAGGAGCGGAAGAGTGACTGTAAATTCGATTTGCTCATTTTCACTTTTTGCGGTAATTGTTCCGTTATGAAGCTCAACGATTTCTTTTGCAATTGCAAGACCCAATCCTGCACCTCCGCTTCTGGAACTTCGTGCAACATCAAGACGATAAAACTGTTCAAAAATGCGTACAAGCTTTTCTTTTGGAATGGTATTGCCGCAATTGGTAAACTGAATACACAAATTTTCACCGTTTTGTTTTACAGTAATATGAATCGTGCTGTCATCAAAGCTATAATTCACTGCATTTCTCAGCAGATTATCAAAAACGCGCTGTATCTTATTGACATCGCACTTTATCATAGTGCCTGGGGCTATTTCAAGCTCACATTTTAAATTTTTCTCTAAAAGCATTGGTTTGAATTCGTATATAAGCTGTTCAAGCATACGGGTCAAATTGACCCTGCTGTACTCAAGAGTGATATTAGAAAGATTAAACCGCGTGATTTCAAAAAATTCGTTAATTAAATCCTCAAGATGTTCTGCTTTTTCCAAAGAAATTGACAAATACTTTTCTCTTAATTCTTCGGAAATTTTGTTTTCGTCCCGCAGCAAAGTTAAATACCCAATTACTGAGGTGAGTGGGGTTTTCAAATCGTGGGCAAGATAAACAACAAGGTCATTTTTCCGCTGTTCTGAAAGCTCTGCTGCCAGTTTTCGTTGTTCAAGAGTATGCTTAATATGATTGATTTTCTTTTCGATTGCAGTTAATTCAGAAGGCAAAACAATATCTCCTGAATTTTCTTCTATCAGAGCATCTATACTACGGTTAATTTCTTTGAAATACTTGGAAAATTCATTTAGATAAAAGCGCAAAATAATTGCAAATAACAGTAAGGAAAGCACTACGTAGAAAATACTCATATAATCTCTAATATATATTGAATATACATTATAAGCTCGGTCATAATCATGGTAGACAAAATTATCCAAAAAACCCACAAAAGTGTCTGCTATGTGCCCCTTTAAAAATAGAGAGTACAAGGCTGCTAAAAAAGCAAACGCAAAAAACAACATTCCAAAAATTCTAATCAATAATTTGTTTTTAAGAAGACGATAATCATCTCTTTCGCTATTTCTTTTATTTTTCAATGGTATATCCCACTCCCCACACAGTTTTTATAAATTTCGGTTTTTTTGCAGGCTCATTAAGCTTTTCTCTCAATCTTCCGATATGAGCCATAACAGTATTATTGTTATCAAGGAATTTCTCACCCCAAATATTTTCAAACAATTCCTCAGACGAAATAACTTTTCCTCTGTTCTCACACAAGTACCAGAGGATAGAAAACTCAATAGGTGTCAAAGTAACCTCTTTTCCATACAAAGTACATTTGTGAGTATTCTTGTTTATAATAAGTCCTCTTACATCATGTTCTGCAATGGGAGCATCTTTTTCCTCGGTATTAGCCGCATTATTATAACGAACATAACGACGAAGCTGTGTTTTTACTCTTGCGACAACCTCCAAAGGGTTGAATGGTTTTGTAATGTAATCATCAGCTCCGATGGTAAGTCCCATAATTTTATCAGTATCCTCAACTTTTGCCGTCAGAATTATAATAGGATAAAAATACTGTTCTCTGATTTTCTGACAAATACGAAATCCATCAATATCTGGAAGCATTACATCTAAAATTGCCAAATCCATTTTTTGCGTTTTAATACATCCCAAAGCATCCAGACCATTATAAAATTTATGTACCGTGTAACCATCATTTTTTAGATAAACCTCTATTAGATCGGCTATCTCCTTTTCATCGTCTACTATTAAAATATTTTCATTCATAATCAGCTTTCACGCTCCTTATCAACATCATCTGGTAACGCTTCCATAATATCTCCAAAATCACATTTCAAATATTCACATATCGACAACAAGACAGGTAGCGTAACATTTTGATTTTTGCCAAGCTTAGCTTCTATGTACTCCTTTATCATTTTGTAGGTCACTCGTTCCTTGGGCTTATATTCTTCGGCTCTTTTAGCAATATTATCAAGCGGAACTTTTCCCTCACCCTCGCCAAACTCAACCTTTACGTTGATATGTCCGTCTGGCTTTTTGTGGAAAGCAGTACTACCGTCTCAACATGGTTCGTACCGCTGAACATATCGACTGCTACGCACTTGTCGGTGGAGTAGCCGAGTTCGGCAAAACAGGCGCAGTCACGGGCGGCGGTGGCGGCGTTGCAGGAGACCATGACGATGCGGGGGGCGGAGAAGGCGGCTATCTGCTCGCAGGCGTCCTTGCCGCAGCCCTTGCGGGGAGGGTCGACCATTATCACGTCGGGGCGGAGATTGCGTGAATGCAGTATCCGTGCGGCTTCGGCAGCATCGGCGCAGATGAACTCGCAGTTTGTTATGCCGTTTGTGAGGGCGTTCTGCTTTGCGTTTTCGATTGCCTCGGGGACTATCTCGACGCCGATTATCTTCTTTGCCGTGCGTGCCATTGAAAGCCCGATCGTGCCTGCTCCGCAGTACAAATCAAGCACCGTTTTGCCCTTTGGCTCAGCAAAATCACAGGCTGATGAATAAAGCTGTTCCGCACAGGGAGTATTAACCTGATAAAATGCCTTCGGAGCTATGTTTACGGCGATTTTGCACATGATGTCACAAATGTATTTTTTTGATGTCAATACTATCTCTTCATCGCCTAAAATTACGTTAGTATCCCTGCTATTTACATTGATTACAGAACTTACTATATCGGGGTATTTTTCAAGAAGTCTGTCCGAGAGAATTTTAATTTCCGGAACATTTTTTGCTACTACTATACAAAGACATATTTCTCCGCTGTAATATCCTTTTCTTAAATATAAATGACGCAATATACCTTTGTGCGTAGTTTCATCGTAAGCGGTCAGATTAAGCCCGGTTGAAATTTTCAGAAAGTCGGCAGTGATTTTCGAAAAAATGTCGGGCTGTAAAAGGCACTTTTCGCAAGGAACTATTCTGTGCGAGTGGAAGGCATAGAAGCCTGCGATAAGATTTCCGTCCTTATCGGTGCCTATGGGTATCTGTAGCTTGTTGCGGTATCCGTTTATATTGGTGTTGCGGATTATCGGCAAAAATTCGGGCGAAAGACCGCCTATTCTGGTAAAAGCGTCCTTTACGAACTGCTCTTTGGCTCTGAGCTGAGCCTCATAGCTAATATGCCGCAGAGAACATCCGCCGCACTTAGTGTAAACGGGGCAGTCAGGAGTGACCCTGTCGGGAGAGGGGGTGATGATCCTCTCTATCTTGCCGTAGCAGTAAGTTTTGTTTACTTTCAGTATCTTTACTTCAAGCTTGTCCCCTATAGCAGAAAACGGCACGAAAATAACCATGCCGTCCTTCTTGCCTATACCGGAACATTCGCTTGAAAGAGCTGTTATCTCAATTTCAACGATGTCGTTCTTTTTCATTATATCTGTCCTAAGCTGAGTGCCTTTAAATAAGCGTTTATAAAGCCGTCAAGGTCGCCGTCCATAACTGCTCCGATGTTGCCCATTTCGTAGCCTGTGCGGTGATCCTTTACCATTGTGTAGGGCATGAATACATAGGAGCGTATCTGTGCGCCCCAGGCGATCTGAAGCTGTTCGCCCTTGATGTCGGAAATCTTGTCGAGGTGTTCTCTTTCCTTGATTTCAAGCAGCTTTGACTTCAGCATACGCATAGCATATTCTCTGTTCTGATGCTGTGAACGCTCTGTCTGGCAGGCACACACGATGCCTGTGGGGATATGCGTGATACGAACAGCGGAGGATGTCTTGTTGACCTTCTGACCGCCTGCACCGCTTGCACGGTAAACGTCCATCTTAATCTCGTCTTCGCTTATCTCAATGTCAATATCTTCATTGATTTCAGGCATTACTTCAACGGAAGCAAAGCTGGTGTGGCGGCGTCCGGAGCTGTCAAAGGGAGATACACGGACAAGTCTGTGTACGCCGTTTTCGCTCTTCAGATAGCCGTAAGCGTTTCTGCCCTCAACCAGTATGCTGGCGCTCTTTATACCTGCTTCTTCACCGTCAAGGTAGTCGAGTACGGTTACCTTCATACCGTGCTGTTCTGCCCAGTGGTTGTACATACGGTAAAGCATCTCGACCCAGTCCTGAGCCTCTGTACCGCCTGCGCCTGCGTGGAATGTGAGAATCGCATTATTATGGTCAAATTCGCCTGAGAGAAGGGTAGCGAGCTTCTGCGATTCAAGCTCTGTTCTGAAATGCTTTGCAAGCTCCTGTATCTCGGGAAGCATAGATTCGTCATCCTCTTCCTGAGCAAGCTCGAGCATTGTCATTACATCGTCATAGCTTTCACGGAGCTTTTCATAGCTCTGTACTATATTCTTATCTTCGCCTATTTTCTGAGAAATTTTCTGAGAATTTTCTACATCGTTCCAGAAATCAGGCTGTGCGCTCTGTTCTTCGAGCTTTGTTATTTCTGTTTTGAGATTATCAAGGTCAAGTGCGCCGGCAAGCTCTTTAAGCTCAGGCTCATAGCCCTCGAACTCAACTTTGAGTTCATCATATTCTAACATAGGTTACCGTTCCTTTCAATTTTGCAATACTGCTTTATTATATACCAAAAAAATTTTTTTGTAAAGCCTTGAAATCGTTTTCATTTTATGATATACTCAATTTATTCGGTGAAAACGCAGGTTTTCACAAAATTATTCCGGTAAGCTGTCTGTGAGCGGTGCATAGCGGCAGACGGGCGAATTACCGGAAAGGACGGATAAGTCTTAAAAATCAGTATTTCTGAAAAAAGTTGTGTAAGGAGTTTATTAACATGAGCGAGATCAAGAAGATCCACATGGGTCCTGCTAAATGTGCGGTTGACCTTGGCGACGGAAGTGAAAGAGGAGAGTATGTAAACCAGGATTATATCCTGAACAAGCTGGGCAGACCTCACAGAGCGGTAAGCCTTATGTATTGCTATTATCCGCTTGACGAAACATGGCCTGCAAGAGCGAGAAACGCTTTCAAGGACAAGGAGATCGCATTCCAGTGGGATTATCCCTATGACGACTATTTTACATATAAGGGCGGTATCGGCGGAACAACCGACGACGAGCCTTTCACCTGTATGCGTGATGTAAGACGTCACGGACAGGACGTTATACTTACAATGACGATAGATCCGAATGTTACGGACGAGCATCTTGAACAGATAGGCAAGGAGCTTTCGACATTCGGCCGTATGCAGCTGAGAATCAACCACGAGGCTACAGGTAACTGGTTCTCGTTTACAAAGCGTGCTACCTATCAGCAGGTGGCTGATTTCTATATCCATGCCCGTGAGGTAATAAAGAAGTTTGCACCCAACGTACAGACTATTCTCTGTATCGGCGGTGTGGAGCATCCCGAAAAGGGCGGAGAAATCGAGATGGAGAAGGAATTTGCCGACGCTGTAAGAGCAACAGATATATGGTCTGTTGACAAGTACATGGCTCTTCACTGGGGTTGGCCTTTTGACGTTGCGGACGAGGGCGGAAACTCTTTTAGCAGAAGCAAGGTAGCGGATACATATAATCTTACTAAGCTGTCGGAAAAGCGTTACAGAGAGCTTTGCGGCGGAGAAAAGAAGCCTATGGTAATGAGCGAATTCAACGCTGACGGTGATGTAACTGGACCTTACGATCAGGCTGAAATGGTAAAGGAATTCTGCGATATGCTCAAGAACGACAAGGATCAGGGCTGGTTCAACGGCTTTACATTCTATCAGTTCCGTGACAGAGGCAGACTGGGACTTGAAATTGAGGATCCGAACAATGCTGACTGCGGTATTGAGCAGCCGGTAATGCAGACCTACAAGGAAATTATTCACGACGAATATTTCTATCCTGAAATGAAAAGCGAGGGCGACGCACAGTTCCCTGTAAAATTACGTTGGGGCGGTTCTGAGGACGCTGAGGGTATCGAGATACCTCTGCACTTTGAAAAGAACCCCACATTCTGCGAAATCACATTTGAGGACGAGGACGCAGATCTTAATCTTATGATGGAAATCAACGGCAAGTGGTTCTACAAGGCACCTCACGCAAAGACGATAGATTTCATGTCGGCGTTCTTTGAAAAGCCTCTTGACGGTGAAACTGACATGACGCTCAAGATATTTGCGCCTCCTGCAAGCGGTGAGAACGTAAATGACGGCAGTGAGGACTGGATGCTGAACACTTATTCGACTATCACGAAGATGCCGAATATCCGTATCAGATTTGCACCTATCTTAAAGTAAGGCGGCAATGTGCCGCTTCAAGTTCCGCCTTTTGAAATGACTGAGGTTGGCTTAGGGTGGCAAAACGGCGGGAGTTACACAAAGCAATAATCAATAAAAGCGGTTACAGTAATATGCTGTGGCCGCTTTTTGCGGCGGGTCGCCGCTGCGGGTGTGACCCGCTTCAAGTTCCGCCTTTAATAACGCTATATATCTTTTAAGGACGGCAAAACGGCGGGGTTACACAAAGCAATAATCAATAAAAGCGGTTACAGTGATATGCTGTGGCCGCTTTTTTGCGGCAATGTGCCGATTCAGATTATGCCTATTAAAATAATTGTGCTGACGGAGT
>ULRH01007930.1_pt1 | contig 30236 bp, 27 predicted proteins | sample 1955271 | NCBI WGS metagenome assembly ULRH01 (sample SAMEA4835677, study PRJEB28245) | human gut metagenome | biome: gut microbiome; material: fecal sample | place: Denmark | collected 2008 | reverse complement strand
TCTTCCTCATTAAAATCCGTGGAATACTTCAATGTCGAACCGCTATTGAGCCAGACCAAAGAACCATCGGCGAGAAGCACTTTCGACTTTCCGCCCAACGGAGCCTCGCTGACGAAATAAAAACAGGAATTCGCCTGATGAAAATAATACCATGAAGCTGTGATGGACAAGCATACCAAAATAACGGCGGAAGCGACCCAAGCACCTATCCGCCTGAACGTAAAACGCCGCTTGGGAATCATTGGAGCAATGGCTTCCTTGGCAAGCAAACGTGCCTGAAGTTTCTGCCATTCCCGCTCTACGGAAACGTCTGCCTGTCCCGAATGCAGCCACTCCCGTTCCCATTTCCGGAACAAAGCCAGATGATTCGGGCTTTCATGAATGAAGCCGAACAAATCTTCTTCCGCTTCACGGGGTATCTTCCCATTAAAATAGCGGAATGCCAAATCGCGTATGTAAGAAAGTCTATCCATAGAATCTGTTTTCTATAGATAGAACAATCGAAACGAGACTTACCCAACCCCTTTGGCTTTTTTCCAACGAAATTTATTTCAAAAGCAAGAAAGACATAATAATAAGGTAATGTGTATGCGAAGCGTTGTCTTTCAGATAATCGGAAATCAATCTTAAAGACTTAGAAATGTGTTTCTCTACCGCCGTAACCGATATGCCAAGCATTTCCGCTATCTCACGGTTCTTCAATCCTTTAAAGCGACTAAGAAGGAATATTTCGCGCGAACGGGGAGAAAGTTGTGCCAACGCTTCGTTTATTTGCCGCTTCAAGTCTTCGTATAATACTGGCTCGTCGGCACTCAGCATCAAATCGGCAGAATAAAGTTTTTCTTCTCCGTCCAAATCGTTTAAATAATCAATAGAAATATGACGGACCAATGCACCATGTTTCAAGTAATTCAAACAAGCATTTCGTACCATTAAGAAAAGCAAAGAACTGAGCGATACAGCAGACAATAAACTTCTACGTTCCCAAAAGGTCATAAAGCACTCCTGCAAAATATCACGAGCCACTTCTTCATCTTGTACAAAACGAACGGCATACCCTAACAGCCTGGGATAAAAACGTTTGAACAAATACTCGAAAGCGGCATGATTATCCTGCTTCAAATCCTCTAATAGGACCTCATCTGTAGAGAAGCGATAAGCACCCCATTGATTTAACTGTATCATCATATCCTTAATAGTTCATAAAAATACATCGCCACAAATTTAAGGATTTGTTTCATTCCTTTGCAATAGACCTCTAAATTTTTCATCTGCAACGCTTCCTTTTCCCTCTTTTATTAAAATTCCATGAAAAAACAATTTCATTTATCCACACAGAATTACAGGGTATGAATGTCTGTCATTTACTAATCCGTCCGCATGAAAAACATCTGAGACCTCCTGAATGGAACAGAATTAGGATGATCTTAATTCCCACATCGCCCATACGGTTATGATTTATTCCGATGTTTATAATTCTGTCTTCAATCATATATTTTCCCTGCACAAATGGTTCTAGCGCTTATGTCGAACTCAAAGTAATATAACTGCATCAGCCATCGGAGATATCTGCTCCGGCTTACGAAGATATATGAAACGGCAAAGTAAGACTACTGCATTTCAAACAGCAGTTATTGGGCAAATCTCGGCATCCATTCTTATCTTTGAAAAAGAATGTTTGCGCATTCGCCCGAATCTGATTACCTTTGCCCGAAAATCAAGCAAACACGACAAGCATGAAACAATATTTAGACCTACTCAGACGCATCCGCACCGAAGGCATACAGAAACATGACCGTACGGGAACAGGAACCGTCAGTATCTTCGGACACCAGATGCGCTTCGACCTCGCGGACGGATTTCCGCTGGTAACTACCAAGAAACTGCATCTCAAGTCTATCATCCACGAACTGCTTTGGATGTTGAGCGGAGATACCAACGTGCATTACCTGCAAGAAAACGGCGTGCGCATCTGGAACGAATGGGCGGATGCGGACGGAAACTTAGGACACATCTACGGATACCAATGGCGCTCGTGGCCCGATTATGAAGGAGGGTTCATTGACCAAATAGCGGAAGCCGTAGAGACCATCAAGCACAATCCCGATTCGCGGAGGATTATTGTCAACGCATGGAACGTGGCAGACTTGAAAAACATGAACCTGCCGCCTTGCCACATGTTCTTCCAGTTCTATGTGGCAAACGGACGGCTGAGCCTGCAAATGTACCAGCGTAGTGCCGATTGTTTCCTGGGCGTACCGTTCAACATCGCTTCGTATGCCCTCCTGCTCCAAATGGTGGCGCAAGTGACGGGACTGGAAGCCGGCGAGTTCATCCATACGCTGGGCGACGCGCATATTTACCTGAACCACCTGGAACAAGTAGACCTGCAACTGACCCGTGAGCCTCGCCCACTTCCTCAAATGCACCTGAACCCGGACATCAAAAATATGTTCGACTTTAAATACGAGGACTTCGAACTGACTGGTTATGACCCGTGGCCACATATCGCGGGAAAAGTATCCGTATAAACCTCTAACCTCCGAAAACATGATTACTATCATCGCCGCTATCAACCGGAATCGTGGACTCGGTTTCGAGAACAAATTACTTTATTGGTTGCCCAATGACCTGAAACGCTTTAAGGCACTGACCACGGGGCATACCATCATTATGGGACGAAAGACTTTCGAATCGTTTCCGAAAGGAGCATTGCCCAACCGGAGAAACATCGTATTAAGTAAAGGGGAACACCACTTTCCGGGTGCCGAATGCTTTCACTCGCTGGAAGAAGCCCTGGCGCATTGCGACAAAGAAGAAGGTATCTATATCATAGGTGGAGCCGGCCTGTATGCCGAAGCCCTGGCTATCGCCGACCGGCTTTGCCTGACCGAAATTGAAGATGCAACAAAAGAAGCGGATGTATTCTTTCCCGAAATTGACAGAGAAATATGGAAAGAAACCATACGGGAAAGCCATCCGGCCGACGAAAAACATGCATACGCTTATAGTTTTGTCGATTACGAACGTTGATGCTTTACTTATCGCAAAAGACACAAAGGCATCTAAAGTCCCTGTATCTTCTGCGGTAGGTAAATTGATGATAAAAATGGTTTATAGTCAACCGAGTATATGCCGTAGGATGCTTTCCCCTTCTCCGTAAGGATAAGGCACGGCGCATACAATCCCGAGCAGCGTGCATACGATGACAAGCAGCACGATGATGTTCCACCGTACCAATGCCGCAGGAATGGTGCCCACAATGCGGCGTACCTTTTCCGAACGAAGCTCAATCCGTTTGTCTAAATCCTGGTTCATTCTCTACTTGCTATTTTCAATTTCCTAACTCCAACTGGTTCTTCACCAGGTTATAATAAGCTCCTTGCTTTTCTATCAGCGAGGCATGGTTTCCTGTCTCCACCACTTTGCCATTGTCCAGCACTACAATCTGGTCGGCGTTCTTTACGGTAGAAAGCCGGTGGGCGACAACAATGACTGTACGTCCTTGATAAAACTCATTCAGGTTTTCCACGATAGCCCTTTCGTTTTTCGCGTCCAGTGCATTGGTGGCTTCGTCCAGAAAGATGAACGAGGGATTCTTGTACACCGCCCTTGCTATCAGGATGCGCTGCTTCTGCCCTTGGCTCAGCCCTACGCCGTCGCGCCCTATCAGGGTGTTATACTTCAATGGAAGGCTCATCACGTAATCGTGTATGTTGGCAATGCGTGCGGCTTGTTCCAACCTGTCAAGGTCCACTTCCCCATCGTCCACCGCGATGTTCCGTGCGATGGATTCCGAAAAGATGACCCCGTCCTGCATCACCACGCCGCATTGCCTGCGCCACCATTTCAGGTTATAGCCGTTGATGTCCTCTCCGCCTATCGTAATCTGTCCCTTCATCACGGGGTAATAGCCTAACATCAGTTTCACCAACGTAGTCTTCCCGCTGCCCGAAGCCCCCACGATGGCCGTCACCTTTCCGGCAGGGATGCGGAAAGAAATGCCTTCCAATGTGTTCCGCAGGGCATGAGGGTCGTACTTGAAACCGATGCCTTCTATCCCGATAGAGCGGTCTTCCGAAGGGAATCCTTCCCTTGAGTCCTTTCCGCTTTCCTCGTTCTTCGCCCTGTGCACCTCGTTGATGCGCTCCAAGGATATCTTCACGTCCTGCAGCGAATAGATGAAACCCATCAGCTGCTCTACGGGCGAGTTCAGCTGCCCTATGATGTATTGCACCGCCAGCATCATGCCCAGCGTCATCTGCCCGTGGATGACGGCGGTGGCAGCCAATACGGTAATCACGATGTTCTTCACCTCGTTGATGAAGATGCTTCCCGCCTCCTGTGTCTGTTGCAGCTTCAGGGCTTTCATCTGCACCCCGAAGAGGTCTGCCTGCACGTCTTCCCATTCCCAACGCCTGCGTTGCTCGCAATCTTGTAGCTTGATTTCCTGCATGGAGGTGATGAACTGGTACGTCTTGTTCTGGTTGATGGCCTGCTTCTCGAAGAGTTCGTAATCCAATACCTTGCGCCGTTGCAGGAAGGTAGCTATCCATATTCCGTAAAGGGCACTTCCGGCAAGGAACACCGTGAATATCGACAGGTTGTAATACGCCAGGATGACACCGAATATCAGGAAGCTCAACGTGGTGAACATCACGCCCAGCGTCTGGTTAGTCAGGAACGACTGCACCCGGCTGTGGTCGCCCATGCGTTGCAGCAGGTCGCCCATCAGTTTCGTGTCGAAGAACGACATGGGCAGTTTCAGCAGCTTGATGAAGAAGTCGCTCACCAACGAGATGTTGATGCGCATAGAGATATGCAATAGCAGCCAGCGGCGGATGAAGTCGGTAGACGTACGTCCGATGACAATCATCAGTTCGCCCAGCAGTATCAGCCAAATCAACTTAATATCTTGGTGCTTGATACCCAAGTCCACTATCGCCTGCGTCAGGAAAGGCAGGATAAGCTGCAGCAGGCTCCCTACCAGCAGTCCCAAGGCAATCTGCACGAAGCACCGGCGGTATTGCTTCAGGTAGCCCATTAGGAAGCGGAACGAGTGTATGCCTTCCGCCTCTTCCCCTTTCAGCTTACCAAATTCCGGGGTAGGTTCCAGGAACATGGCGACTCCTTTTTCTTCCCCTTGCGAAGAAGTGCTCACCCAATGCTGTTTAAATTCTTCCCGGCTGTATCTGATTTTCCCTTTGCCCGGGTCGGCGATGTAGAAGGTTTTCCCTCTCCTTATTTTATAGAGCACCACGAAATGGTTCTGGTTCCAGTGGAGGATGCAGGGGAGTGATGAGGCATTCAACTGATTCACAGTAATACGTCCACAAACAGTACGTAACCCTAATTTCTTGGCAGCATCACTGATACCCAATAAAGATACGCCTTCATTGGTCGCAAAACAATATTGATGCAATGTATCAGTGGAATATATCTTTTTATAATACCTACAAATCATTTGGAGGCATGCTACTCCACATTGCATAGCATCATGCTGTTTTATAAAGTGAAACCGAGCCATTACTCTATCTAATAACGTCCTTTATTTCCTTAAAGTTCTGCGAACCGCTTTCTATCGTATTTACATTCACCTGCTTGCCTCCTGAAAATCTCCATATAAGCGAAAAGCCTACATACTGCACAGGCGTAGTAAAATCGTAGGTCACCTTATTGCCGTTGGCATAGCGGTCATATTTGCGGCGGTCGCCAAGAGCATTGAACATGAAAGTCAATTGCAGCTTATCTTTACACATCGTTTTATAAACCTGCCCGCCGATATTATAGATAGTATGGTAAGTACGGTCGTAGGTCTTGAAAGTCGGTTCGCATATCAGGTTCAACATGCCGCCCCAGCCGTGGTTGAAGGCAAAGGTGTTATATATGGCATAATACTGGCGAAGCCTTGTTTTCCCATAGTAGACGCCGTTTAATGTAACATCTTCCGGATGGATTTCCAGACGACCGGATGCTTTCATCCTCCACGGCTTGACCGGATTCAGATTCAGTTCCGCTCCCACGCCATGGAAATCTGCCGATGGAAGATTTACCGGAATTGTATAAAACACATCAGATGCGTCCGGACTTTGTCTGGTTTCCCAATAAATGTTGTCCTTCGTATGCGAATACACCGCTGTCAGGTTCAGCAAATTGCGGAACAAAGAGGCACCGGCGATAAGCATATCCGCCGTAGGGGCTTTCAAGTCGGGATTGCCAACCGTATAATTGTACGGGTCACTCCAACGGACCGTAGACGAAATCGCCGCATACGGGATGTCGTCAAGGGTACGCTTATAATTCAGCATCAACATATACTCACCTTTCTTATCCAACGGCATCATCAGCTGTACGGTCGGATTAATCCCCCATTGTGTGTCCGATGACTCTATTCCATCATCCAAGGTTTTATATTTAATTTCATTCAATTGCCAGTTCACGCCTACACTGTAATTGATTTTCCAGATTTGCCCCATAGCGGACACATACGCCAACGGAGTCAATCCTTTTGTTCGTGTTGCGGTTGAGCTTGTCGGGAAACGGTCGGTTTGATTGGAAGCATCGATAGCAGGATGATAGTCTGAGACTATATACTGCACGGACGCACCGTATTTCCATACCAGTTTCTGGCTGCGAGGGTCGGTCACGTCAACCGAAAGTTTATACATATCCAGTGAAGATTCGTCCTCCGATACATCTGATGTGTTATCGCCATACGAATAGCCTGTACGGTTATCCGACTGACGGTTAAAATAGTCACCTGTTATATCCAATGTTGTCCCTCTCCGGCTAAGTTTGGCAGTATATTTTAAGGTCGCTTCCTGATCAAGGTAATTGTCTTTACTTTCGATAGCCGGGCGGATGGCGTTTTCCTGGCTGCCAATGGTAAGTGAAGATGCCTTAAGCCGGTTTGTCGCCACATAGTAGCTGGCGCCAAGAGAGTGGTTCCCGTTTATCTGTTGGGTAAGGCTTAAACGGTTGTTGATGTTGTGTCCCCGGTATTTTGTCTCTTCATCAATTTGCGTACGCAAATCGGTCGACTGGTTCCATACGGTTTGGTCAGCTGTTTCTTCCTGCTGATTGAAATTCAAGGAAAGGTTATCATAAACATTCAGATTCTTATAACGATAACGGATGACACCGCCTACGTTCTCATTACTGAACCCGTAATCGGGATAGAATGTGGCTCCTCCGTTCAGAGAGCCGTAATACCCGCCTTGGGGTGGCTGGCGGAGGGAAATATCAATCGTTCCTCCTGTCAGAGCCGCATTCTGATTGCTCCCTGCCAGATAGTTGACTTTCACCCGCTCTATCATATCCGCCGGAAGATTTTTCAGTTCATCCATATTGGCAAGCTTTATACCGTCCACATAAATCTCACTTACAGGAAGCCCGTTGATTTTATAACTGTCATCTTCTTTGGTTATCCCCGGAAGAAACACCAACGCATCAGTAGACTGTTTGCCTTTCAGTATATCCGAAGAACGGAGATTAACGGTATAGCCGTTCGCATTGTGGCGGATTCTTGAGGCAATCACATTCACTTCCTCCAGCATCACGGCATCTTCTTTCATCACAATCGTTCCGACATTACCCGCCTTGCAAGCCTTACGGACGGTAACATAACCGATATAAGATACCAATAACGCATACTCTCTATCCGACTGAACCGGCAAACGGAACACCCCTTCCGTATCCGAGGTGACTCCACAGACATACGACGAATCTTGTACATGCTGAAGGACAATGCTCACATAAGGCAATGGATTCTTATTTTCATCTACCACCTTCCCTGAAATCATATCTTGCGCCATTATCCGGCACATCGAATAAACACATAATAAAATTAGTAATAAATACCGCTTCATGAACAAATTATTTTCAGATGTTTTTATCTGCAAATTTAATCTTTTTCTTAATTTTACGCGTTCTTTTGTTAGAGAAAAACGACTATATACTTACGTTTTGTAAAAATGGTTATGTTGCTGCTTGATGCTTCAATGCAATCATGTCATAAAAGTATTTACGGATATTGGTTGTAGCATTTTTGGCGGATTCGATTGAAAAGCCGCCACGCAGTTTGCCTGCTTCATCCTTTGACAATTTTGGGATTTTAGTTTCTTTATCCATAATATGATAATTCACAAAATGTACCTACTCTATAAGCTTTTCGGTTTCCGCTCCTTTTGACCAGTCTGGTCTGGATATAATAAGTCGACTGTATTATATTCGCTTTTACAAATCAATATACCCCCAATAAACCACATTCTCAAACACGAATCGCATAAGATAACGTCCTTTCAGCGTAGAAGGCAACAGGCAAGATGTACTTCCGGCAGGGATAACCTGGTTGTAAACGGTTTCATTCGTTTCAGTATCTACCAATTCTAACGTACAAGCACTGCTGAAAGCATCAAACGTTACAAAGTAATCCTTTAAATATACATCAGGAACTTCAGCAGGTGTTCTCATGATATGATCTTTAGCTGAATGTGGTCCCGTAAAACTAACATAAATATCTATCGGCATCCCACCTGATGTGCTACCAGCGTTTATGCCTTGTGAAGAAAGCAGCAAAATCAATAACAAAAAGAAAGAAAATCTATTCATATTCTTTACGTTTTTAAAATTACACCGCAAACGTAAGAATAAAACAGAAACCTGCCAAAGAAAACAAGTACACTTAGTACACACCAGACGATGGTATAGAAATAAACAATTGAATATAAACCAATTAAACGTATGTACATTTAGTACATCTTCACACTATAGCTTATGAAGATTGGAATCAAAAGTCCGGCTTCCGCTCTCGCCGAACAACTTTTGATTCAGATGCGTACGGATATTGGTGACACGTTGCTTGCTGAGATTAAGCAAAACGGTGAGTTCGGAAGGGATAAAATTTAGTTTTACCAACAGGCAGACTTTCCACTCTTGGTTGGTCAATTGAGCTTCATATGCGGCCAGCTTGGCATAAAATTCCGGCAAGGATTTTTCTACTATCCCTTGCAAGTCTTTCTATTCGGCATCCGAAGGCACTGCTAACTTATAAGCATGTTGGTGCATCCGCTTGACAATATCGTGCTGCAAGAGGCTTTGCTCCAATTCCCATTGCTCAGCATGAGTATTCGTTTGATAAGCATCAAGCATCTGTCGAAGCTTTTCGATTTCCTCCTCTTTCTGTTGTTGGAATTGTTGCTTGTTGGAACGGATGCTTTGCAATTCTTCCGTAGCCTGATGGTATTGCATCATCAGGTCGGTGTACTTCCGATTCGCAAGCATTTGGTTCGCTTTTTGCTTCCGATAATACCTATAAATCCATATTCCTCCCAGCATCAATACAATAAACCCCATACAAAGAACTGTCCATAACTTTTGGTTTTCCTCCGATTTCTCTACCGCTATCCGTTGGTTCTCAGAATAATCGTACAAGGCTTGCGTACGGCTGATTTCATGGGCTGAGTTGCGAAGATTTGCCGTATCATTTGCATTGGCAAACAAGTGGGCATATTTAACTACCGAATCCACTTTGTGCATCTTGGCATATACCGACATCAAACCTTTATACCCGCTTTCTAATTTCATGATATCACCCAAAGAGCAATTCAGCAACTTACGGTAATAAAACAAAGCGGAATCCAAGCGAGATGTCTTCTCATAATATTCTCCTATATAAGAATAGAATATTCCATAACCCAGCAGAATATTACCATCGCTCTCAAAAAAGCCCGAGTTGTTCCGGTATTCGTCCAATGCCTGTTTAGCTTTGGCAAGGCTATCATACCTTAAATAATAATCCGCCATAACGATTTGAGTAGCAGCAGCCCAATCCTTCCTGCCGTATTTCGAATAAGCCTCGTACGCTTGTTGAGTAAAATACACGACCGAATCTTCTTTACCCAAAAAGAAATAAGCACCACTTATATAATCCTGACACGAATTAATCTTTAATCTGGAAAATCCCCACCGTTTTTCTACTGACCCCTTTTCATTCCGCTCTGTCGTATTACGGCTGCAAAGATATGAATTTCAAGAAACAATTAAAAGGATTCTAAAACGAAGATATACCGCATCCACCTACGGATATATGCCTACTTGGCAAAGCAAGCACTTTGGATTTATCCCTTACCAGTACTACCTGCAAAGCGGCATTTCAACGCCTCTTCCGGAAGAAATCTTTCATCAAGCCGGCACATTCATCCTTCAGCACCCCCGAAACCACCTCGGTCTTCGGATGCAACGCCGCAGGAGCATAACGCAGATAACCACGCTTTTCGTCTTCAGTACCGAATACCAGCCTGCCCAATTGCGCCCAGGCAATGGCTCCGGCACACATCACGCACGGTTCTACCGTCACATAAAGCGCACAATCATTCAGGTACTTGGCTCCCAACGCATTTGCCGCAGCCGTAATGGCTTGCATCTCGGCATGCGCCGTCACATCGTTCAACGTCTCGGTCAAGTTATGCGCACGGGCGATGATACGACCCTGACACACGATTACCGCACCTACCGGCACTTCTCCACACCGGGCTGCCTTCTCCGCCTCAGCCAACGCTTGCTTCATATAAAACGTATCGTCTGCCATCTTCCGTTACCTCCGCATATCGTGTTCCTTGAATAAAGTGGGATAATCCTCCTCCATTTTCTGATGAATAAACGTCAATACCGTTTCCCGGAACCAACGCGCCTTGTTGGTTATCTGATAATGTTTCAGATAACGGTCGATAATCTGCTCTTCCTCCTCGCTGAGCAGGCACACCATCCGCCGCTTCCGTGGAGAAGCCGAGGAAGGCACTTTCTTTCTCTTTTTTCCGTTGTTCGTCATCATGCGCACAAAATTAGCGCATTTTCTTCATCTACAAAACAAATACGGATAAAAAGGAAGAAACCAAAGCTGCATTTTATTTTTGCAGAAACTGGATACATCAAGACAAGAAAAAACTTTTTGTGGAAATCCCAAACAATGCCCCAGGCCATTGTGCCATCCCAATTTACAAGGACAATCAAGTTTCACCCCAGTTTAGATATACTGAAACTTTAGTTTTAGTGCACTGAAACTATATTTCCAATGCACTAAAACTCCTTATGAAATTATCTGGATGGCCGTATAGGGATGTATCCAGACGAAAAAAAACTTTTTGTAGAAATCCAAAAAGTTTCTTCTAAGATTGTGTATCTTTGCGGTCAAAAAAAGAACAAGATGGCAGAACACAACGAGCTTGGAAAAGAAGGCGAAGACGAAGCGGCACACTACCTCACCGAACGGGGCTATCACATCTTGCACCGCAACTGGCGAAGAGGACGGAACGAACTCGACATCGTGGCGGCAAAAGATAATCAGTTGGTTATCGTGGAAGTCAAGACCCGAAGAGATGAAATATACGGTCATCCCGAAGACGCCATAACCAACCGCAAGATACGTACCTTGGTATCGCTCGCCGACTCGTATATCAAAAAGTTCAAGCTCGACCTTCCGGTGCGGTTCGACATCATTACGGTCGTGGGAAACGAGCCTCCATTCCGCATCGAACACATCGAAGAAGCGTTCCTGCCTCCCATTTGGTAATACATTGAACACAAAGACATGATGAACTATCCAGAGCCTATTTTCTTACCGGAAACCACTTCCACCAATACCTATCTTGCCGGGTTGTGCGACCGTATGCCACAACCGGAACTGACCAGTGTATATAGCCCGTACCAGACATCCGGACGCGGGCAGCGGGGAAACAGTTGGGAATCGGAACCGGGAATGAACCTGCTGTTCAGCTTCGTGGTATATCCTACATTCCTGGAAGCCGGACACCAGTTCTCCCTTTCACAAATCACCGCGCTCGCCCTTACCAATGTGCTTTCGGGTTACACCGAAGGCATCCGCATCAAATGGCCTAACGACATCTACTGGAAAGACAAGAAGCTATGCGGCACGCTGATAGAAAACGACTTGACCGGTACCTCCATCAGCCGCTCCATATCGGGCACAGGCATCAACCTGAACCAAAAACGATTCGTGAGCGATGCGCCAAACCCGGTATCGCTTACGCAAATCACCGGACAGACATACGAACCGACCGTCATCCTGCACCAAGTGATGCAACGTGTAAGCTGGTATTACCGCCTGCTACAAGACGGACATACCGCCGAAATAGCCAGACGGTATAAACAAATGTTATATCGTAAAGAAGGTTTTCACCCGTACCGCGACCAGGCCGGAAAGTTTCTTGCCCGCTTTCGGGATATCGAACCTTCGGGCAGACTGGTATTGGAAGACACAAACGGGCAATGCCGCAAATACCTGTTCAAAGAAGTCGCATTCGAGATCTAAATCCTTATAGCTTTTATATATGTCACCTACCAGCCAACGCATTCTCCATATAGCCATTCCTTCCATCATCTCGAACATCACCGTCCCTCTGTTAGGACTGGTGGACGTAACCATTGTGGGCCATCTTGGTTCGGCTTCCTACATCGGTGCCATTGCCGTGGGAGGAATGCTGTTCAACATGATTTACTGGATATTCGGCTTCTTGCGCATGGGTACCAGCGGACTTACGGCACAAGCCTACGGCGCACACGACCTGCCTGAAGTGACCCGCATCCTGCTCCGCTCGTTAGGCATCGGCATGTTGCTGGCTCTCGCCCTGCTGGTGCTGCAATATCCCATCCGCATCGTAGCCTTCCATTTCATCGATGCCAGTCCCGAAGTACAAGAACTTGCTTCACTTTATTTCCATATCTGCATCTGGGGAGCACCCGCTACGTTGGGGCTGTACGGTTTCACAGGATGGTTTATCGGGATGCAGAACTCGCGCTTCCCGATGTATATCGCCATTATGCAAAACGTGGTGAACATTGCCGCCAGCCTGTTCTTTGTATTCGCCTGCGACATGAAAGTGGCAGGTGTGGCACTGGGCACGCTCATTGCCCAATACGCCGGACTCTTTATGGCATACGGGCTATGGCTCCGTTATTACCAGCCCTTGCGCAAATACATCAAACGGAAACGTGTCTTCACCCGTGAAGCCATGGCACGTTTCTTCCAGGTGAACCGCGACATTTTCCTGCGCACGCTTTGCCTGGTAGCAGTCACCGTATTCTTCACTTCTACCGGAGCAGCGTATGGCGACGTGACCCTGGCCGTCAACACCTTGCTGATGCAACTCTTTACCCTCTTTTCTTACATCATGGACGGATTCGCATACGCCGGCGAAGCCTTGACCGGGAAATACACCGGTGCCCGCAACCATACGGAGTTACGCCTCACCGTACGCCATCTCTTCGGCTGGGGCATTACGCTTGCGCTTGCCTTCACCCTCCTGTACGGCATCGGAGGAAAAGGATTCCTCGGACTCCTGACCAACGAGCGAACAGTCATCGAAGCCTCATCCGCCTATTTCTATTGGGTACTTGCCATCCCACTTGCCGGGTTCTCCGCCTTCCTGCTCGACGGTATCTGCATCGGAGCTACAGCTACGGGCATCATGCTGAAAGGCATGATTGTAGCATCGGCCAGCTTCTTCCTCATCTATTTCGGGCTGAATGCCTCGTTAGGCAATCATGCCTTATGGCTGGGATTCATCACCTATCTTGCCTTGCGGGGCATCATACAAGCGTGGCTGGTCAGGAAGCACACCCGGTAGTCCCGTAGAAAGATTATCAATCTTACGGAAAGGACAGTCATACACAACACAATACACAATATTGTCACATCTTCTTCTTACTGTTGTCATATCCCACTCTAAACCCCTACGATATGGCTGCACACACATAAGAGATTAAAGCCTGATTTTGTAGAATCCGATGATTTGATGTATATTTACAACCCGAAATACGAAGAAAACGTTTTTAAAGTCAAACGATTGTAAATTCACTTTTAAATATCAAACGACATGAAAACCAAAGCATTATTCATCGCTTGCGTTTGTGCTTTCTTTACACTGGCAACACAGGCACAAACTCAAGTTATCGCACATCGCGGATTCTGGAAAGCCGAAGGATCGGCTCAAAACTCTATCACCGGCTTGAACAAAGCAGCCGAAGCCAAGGTTTATGGTTCTGAATTTGATGTGCAACTTACCGCCGACAACACAGTGGTAGTAAATCACGACGACATCATCGGAGGATGGGTCATAGCCGACACAGAATTCGACAAGCTGAAAGACTTGAAACTGAAAAACGGCGAAACGCTCCCTACACTGAACGACTACTTAAGAGCCGGACAGCAACTTCCCCACATCCAACTTATCCTCGAAATCAAGCCTCACAAAACCAAAGAACAAGAAGAACGGATTGCAAAAGCCTGCGTCAATATGGTAAAAGAATACGGACTGGAAAAACAAGTGGAATATATTTCGTTCAGCATGAACGTGTGTGAACAGCTCGTCAAATTAAACCCTGACGCCAAAGTGGCATACCTGGAAGGTGATGTTGCCCCGAAAGACATCAAAGCCAAAGGTCTGACCGGAATAGACTATCCCTACAAAGCGCTTTACAAACATCCCGAATGGGTGAAAGAAGCCCATGAACTTGGATTAACGGTCAATGTATGGACTGTAAACAATGTAAAAGACATGAAGAAACTTATCGGTATGAAAGTGGATTATATCACGACCGACCACCCGTTAAAAGCGAAAGGATTGGTTCAATAAAGAATACATAGAAGAAAATGTTTTGAATTTATCGTATGCTGATTAGGAATGAGTTTTTTAGGCACATCCGCTTCTGTGATGAAAAAGAAACCCAAAACAGTTTTTATAATTGTCACAAAATAGAAATATTTACGTAACAATCCGTACCTATCTTTGCAATGTCAGAAAAGGGGAAAAAATCAATCAATAAGCACTGACAAATAACCAAACGAATTCTCTCTCGAACGTCGCCGCATGAAAGAAATGCCGCGACGTTTTTTCATTTTGAAATCTCCAAAGGTCACTGAGCAAATACTCAGAAACTGTTTTGAATCTATCGTGTGCTGATTGGGGATGAGTTTTTGAGGTATTACAGAAACGGAAAGGAGCCTAAAATCGTCCGAAGCATACACAAAAACGGATACATCAAGACAAGAAAAACTTTTTAGAGAAATTCAAAACAGTTTCTTAATCCCTATCAATTTATTTTTTTACCTTTGCCTACAAACATAACCACTAAAAAGATTCTGAATATGGCAAAGTTCAAACGTATTTTATTAAAGTTAAGCGGCGAAAGCCTGATGGGAGAAAAAAAATATGGTATCGATGAAAAACGGTTGGGTGAATACGCCGGACAAATAAAAGAAATACACGACATGGGCGTACAAATCGGAATTGTCATCGGAGGAGGAAACATCTTCCGCGGGCTGAGCGGCGCAGGAAAAGGGTTCGACCGGGTGAAAGGCGACCAGATGGGAATGCTTGCCACGGTCATCAACAGCCTGGGACTTAGCTCCGCATTGACGGCTCAAGGCGTAAAAGCCCGTGTACTGACGGCTATCCGCATGGAACCTATCGGCGAATTTTATTCGAAATGGAAAGCCATCGAAGCGATGGAAAACGGAGAAGTAGTCATCATGTCGGCCGGTACGGGCAATCCTTTCTTTACTACCGACACCGGCTCATCCTTGCGTGGCATCGAAATAGAAGCCGACGTCATGCTGAAAGGCACCCGGGTGGACGGCATCTATACTGCAGACCCCGAAAAAGACCCGACCGCCAAGAAGTTTGATGACATTACTTACGATGAAGTGTTGGCACGCGGCTTAAAAGTAATGGACTTAACCGCTACCTGTATGTGCAAAGAAAACAACCTGCCCATCATCGTATTCGATATGGACACGGTAGGCAACCTGAAAAAAGTAATAGCCGGTGAAAATATCGGCACGTTAGTCCATAATTAAGCGAGCCTGCCAACCAGTCAGGAATGGATTGCGAAAATCATTTGCAACACATAGTGAAGCGTACCGGTTACGCCCAACGTGGAGGTATCCGAGACGCTTCACTTTCAATACCAAACAAGCTCTTAGCCTTAGGTCATCGGACAAGGCTGAACTCAGACAAAGGAATGCCATATCCCCAGTCCGGCCATTCCACATAAATCCTGCCGTCTTCCTCACGTTTCACTATCAGAACGTTTTGTGCAGGATGGATGTCGGCTAAGAAATCATACGTTTCAATGGGCATCCGGTAATCGGTAGTGCGTCCTTCCTGCTCGATGGATAACGTAAGACTGGTCCGGTTGATGCACACGTCTTTCACCCGATAGGTATCGTTTAATTCGATTCTGCCCGAAAGCCGCTCCTTGGCTTGCTGGAAGACGGCTTCGCCTTGTTCTTCTTCCCATTTCCGCAAGATAATGCTCCATACCTTCTCGTCTTTGCCTTGGGGATGGTCCGTATGTATCTTTTGTAATGTCTCCGGCAGGCCGAACAGATTACCCGTATCCGGATTGGCATCTAAATGAAGCAAGCTGTTTTCTTCATCGTATTCGTACAGGTAAAAACACCATTCCTTATGCGTGCTTGCCCCCCGGCTGGCTTGCAGGATGGGCGGTTCGCCGTCTTGGTCTATCGTCCAGAAGCAATAGTTAAGGGCGTCTTTCAGCAGGAATGTGCGGTTATCCTTTCCTGCTTCCAGGCGCAAAACGATGTAGAAGCCGTTGGTGGCACGGCCTAAACTTTGTTCCGAGAACAGCCATACTTCGCTTCCCTGGCGGTACGGACAACCGGGTATGCGCCAGTAACTCACCTCTCCCCAGTTGAACAGCCTCATGATTTGGCTGGCATACTTGCTGAAATCAGCTTCCGTATACCGCCGGAACAAGATGACACAATATTCGATGATTTTCCATAGGTTGGTGCCGTAACTCAGTCCTTTCAGGTTGAAAGCCGTCTCGTGTGCGTCCGCCCGTTCGGGATACCATTGGAACAACATACCGTCCAGTTCGTCTATCAACAAGTGGAAGGTGCGTTTGATGCCCAATTTATAAGGGCCTATCTGCCTGCACCGCATGTAAATCACCGTCACGATGCCCCAGTACACATCCGGTTCGTCCGCTTTCAGGTCCTTCAGTACAGGAGCGGTCTCTTGTTGGAATGTAGAATACCTTGGATGATGTTTTCGCCGCTTTATCTGGCTTTGCAATACTGGAACAGGAAGAGCGAATTGTCTGCCGACCGTTGTGGGGCAGCAGTCGTTGGCGAAGAAACCTATCAGTCGGTATTGATAAAGTTGGCATCGGGAATGAAAGAAGACTCCCGCCAGCCGGACTGTCTGGTGGAACAAGGAAAAGCGTATGAGGCACTGAAGCGCTCTTCGCTTTGGAACCGGATACAACAAGAGTATCAGTGTATTTTTTATTCGCACCCTCAATTGTGTGTGCGGGCATTGGAACTGGACCGTTGGAAGGTTTCGTATGCTTACCGTAGCCAGCGGAACAGGTATTAATCAACTAAACTCAGCAGTGATATGAACAAGGCGATAACTTCTTTTTGGAAACGGATGTTTTTCTGTTATGACGTTAGCCGGATGCGCAAGGCGGTGGTGGATTATCTGACCGCGGAAGGCATACAGGTGGAAGTGAAAGACGGCATGATACAGGTGCTGTTTGAAGACTATTATTATAATGTAGAGTTCGACTTGGACGGGGAATATCCCCGGTGTGACATTTCGTTCCGGATGAAGGACAAAAAATATGCAAAACTGGATTTGTTGCGCAAGACTTTTATTGCCGATAAAGTGAATACGGACGAGGATTATTTGTCAACATTGAAGGCTTTTAACGACGAGATAATCGTTGACGCACATTTTTACTTTGCCAATCGCAAGATGCTGCTTTCGCTTTTCTATGAGTACTTTGCGGATGTGAAACATGCCGTAGACGATATGTGCGATTTATTGCAGAACGAATTGAGTGAAAGAGAAGAGAAACGCCCAATCGGGTTCACGGCAAGTCCGGTTGTTTCTAAAGAGGAAGCTAAGGTAGCGGCTTGCAATAAAAAAACAGAATGAGTTATGATACGAGGAAAAACATTATTCATCTGCACCGAGTGCAAGAAAGTCTTTATGGCACCGGATGTGGAATACGGTGCAATGGTCTATTCCGTTCCGATGCCTTGCAAACGTTGTGGAAGCAGACGCACGTTGCCTGTATTCCAATTGTTGGCTTATCCGGTGTATAAAGGTATATGGGAAACGATAGAAAGGGAAAAGAATGATAAAAACGATAACAATGAAAATAGATAAAGATGATCTCCTTTTTGGGGCCATCATCGGCGGATTAGTGATTTGCAGTCCGTTCATTGCCATGTATCATATAGGTAAATGGATTTATAGCAAAACGCCCCAAAAGATTAAAGAGCAAAAAGCAGAAGAGAAAAAACGGGAGGAGATGAACAGGGAGATACATGAGTTGGAAAAGCAACTGGGACTTGCGGAACGTGATGACAGCTATATGCACTATGATCCTCTGTATATGGGTAATGAGCAGAGGGGCAGAGAAGGTTATTGGGCAGATCTAAAGAAGAAAGTAGCTTCAGGGTATAAAAGCCCGGACTTGATATGGATGATTAAAGAAGTAAAAAGCGGGCTTTGTGCACCGAGGTTCGGTTATGGTGATTGTCAGGTCTTGTTGCTGCTGCATAAAGACTGCTACGACATTCTTGGTTGCGCTCCTGTAGAAAGTGGAACCTTGGAACATTTGTTCAATGGCAGTGAAGGGCCGGGAAAATTGCCAAGAGCTGACCGCTATGTGAAAGCAGCTTACGAAATGATGACTTTTTCAAACGACTATGCAGTGCGGCTCCAGACACTGTCGGAATGTGGTAATTACCAGGATTATTATGTGTATACGGTTCCAGGGAGATTTGATTATCAACATTTGATACAAGGAAAATGTGAGGATTTGAAGACGTTTATTGAAGATTTCGACAAGAAGTATAAGGTTTCTGCAACGGAAGCAGAACCTGAAAACAGCAAAGCATGATACGTTACATTCAAAACGACCAGCGTAAGATTGCTTCACGCCAAAGAGCCGGGTGAGAACTTCCGAAACGACTTCGACAAGTATCCTGCGTTGTGGAAAGGATTAGAGCGTGCCTTGTGTCCTCGTATCCATTTCAAGCTGATGATATCCGATTTGCAGAAAGCCTATATCGGTTCGGCTAATCTGACTGGAGCGGCATTGGGAATGAAGAGTGAAAACAGGCGAAACTTTGAAGCCGGGATATTTACCGATGAAGAGGGATTAACAAAAGCAGCCATTGACCAGTTTGATGAGGTATGGATGGGAAAGCCTTGCAAGGCTTGTGGACGGAAAGATGTGTGTAAAGACCGGATAGTCTGAAATTAAGAAGCTGTTTTGAATTTCTCCAAAAAGTTTTTCTTGGCTTGATGTATCCGTTTTCGTGTGTGCTTTGGGCGATAAATTCAAAACAGCTTCTAAAAGTTACGGGACTAAACTTTTCTTTGCGAACTCTGTCCATTCAAAATAAAAAAACTCTGTGCCTCCGTGTCTCTGTGTTCGATAAAATTTTATGCGTAGCCCCACTTATGTTCGGGTGAGCCATGTAACGTTCATGCTCATTTTAGGCTCACTTTAATTTTTGGGTATAAAAAATGGTGTAAATCTCGCAAATGCTTGATTTACACCACTTGTTGCGGAGAGACAGGGATTCGAACCCTGGGAACAGTTACCCGTTCACCGCATTTCGAGTGCGGCCCGATCGACCACTCCGGCATCTCTCCAATAATGACTAAAGCGCTTCTTGAAGAATCAAGAAGCGCTTTACAGGGCGGAGAGACAGGGATTCGAACCCCGGGTACCTCGCGGTACAACGGTTTTCAAGACCGCCGCAATCGACCACTCTGCCACCTCTCCAGTCTTTGTTGTAGAAGTGCTTCTGTTTTTCAAAAGCGATGCAAAGGTACGGATTATTTTTGAATATGCAAACGTCTGGATAAAAAAAGTGTGAGAAAAGAAAAGTTTTGCCAAGATTTGCCTATCTTTGCTCCCATTAATCAACTAATAGAGACGAAACTATGAATAAAGCTATTATTACGGTTGTAGGAAAAGACTCGGTAGGCATTATCGCCAAAGTTTGTTCTTACTTGGCAGAGAACGGCATCAACATATTGGATATATCGCAAACTATCGTACAAGAATTTTTTAATATGATGATGATTGTAGATATGTCGCATATCGAAAAACCGTTCGAACAAGTGGTAAATGAACTGACGGAAGTGGGACAGGCATTGGGCGTGCAAGTAAAATGCCAGCGTGAAGAGATTTTCGACAAGATGCATCGGATTTAAAACAGAGCAGGCTTATGATTAACATATCAGAGGTTCTTGAAACCAACAAGATGATCGAGAAAGAAAATCTCGATGTGCGCACCATTACAATGGGCATCAACCTGCTGGAATGTGCGGACAATAATGTAGATGTACTTTGCCAGAAAATCTACGAGAAGATTACACGGCTCGCCAAAGACTTGGTAAAGACAGGAGAAGACATATCGAAAGAATACGGCATCCCTATCGTAAACAAGCGTATTTCGATTACACCGATATCGTTAGTAGGAGGCGCGGCTTGCCATACGACTGCCGACTATGTGAAAATCGCCCGCACGCTGGACCGGGCTGCCGCCGAACTGGGCGTGAACTTCATTGGCGGCTACTCGGCTATCGTGTCGAAAGGGATGACCCGAAGCGATGAATTGCTGATCCGTTCCATCCCCGAAGCGTTGGCTTGCACGGAACGGATTTGCAGCTCGGTCAATGTAGGTTCAACCAAGACGGGCATCAACATGGACGCGGTACGACTGATGGGAGATATCATCAAGGATACGGCACGCCTGACAGCCGACCGTGATTCATTAGGATGCGCCAAATTAGTCGTATTATGTAATGCCCCCGATGATAATCCGTTTATGGCCGGAGCTTTCCACGGCGTATCGGAAGACGATGCCATTATCAATGTAGGCGTAAGCGGTCCGGGAGTAGTGAAGTATGTACTCGAACAAATCCGTGATGCCAACTTTGAAGTATTGTGTGAAACCATCAAGCGCACGGCGTTCAAGATTACCCGCGTAGGACAACTTGTAGCCCAGGAGGCTTCCCGCCGTTTGGGTGTGCCGTTCGGCATTATCGACTTGTCTTTAGCTCCTACTCCGGCCATCGGCGACAGCGTAGCGGATATCTTGAAGGAAATCGGCTTAGAACATCCGGGTGCCCCTGGCACTACCGCTGCATTGGCTTTGCTTAACGACCAAGTGAAAAAAGGCGGCGTGATGGCTTCATCGTATGTAGGCGGGCTGAGCGGAGCGTTTATTCCTGTAAGTGAAGACCAAGGCATGATAGATGCGGTAGAAGCCGGTGCGCTGACCATTGAGAAACTGGAAGCAATGACCTGCGTATGTTCGGTAGGACTGGATATGATTGCCATCCCGGGCGACACATCGGCCGCAACCATTTCGGGAATTATCGCCGATGAATCAGCTATTGGCATGATTAACCAGAAAACAACGGCTGTACGTATCATTCCGGTAGAAGGGAAACAGGTGGGTGAAACAGTTGAATTCGGAGGATTGCTGGGTTATGCTCCCATCATGCCTGTCAACCGCTTCAATTGTGAAGCCTTTGTAAACCGCGGCGGACGCATCCCTGCCCCGATACATAGCTTCAAGAATTAACGCGTATGGCGGAGTATTTAGAAGAGCTGAACGAAAGCCAGCGCGAAGCGGTACTTTATATCGACGGGCCTTCACTTGTAATAGCGGGCGCAGGTTCGGGAAAGACACGGGTGCTGACGTATAAGATAGCTTACCTGATGGATCAAGGTTACGAGCCTTGGTCCATCTTGGCGTTGACCTTTACCAATAAAGCGGCACGTGAGATGAAAGAACGCATCGCGCGTCAAGTAGGCATCGACCGGGCGCGTTACTTGTGGATGGGTACGTTTCATTCCGTCTTTTCACGGATTTTACGCACCGAAGCAGATAAGCTAGGATTCTCGTCCGACTTTACGGTTTACGATGCCGCCGACTCGAAAAGTCTGATAAAAGCCATTATCAAAGAAATGGGATTAGACGATAAGACTTACCGTCCGGGAATGGTGCAGAACCGCATCAGCAATGCTAAAAACCAGTTGGTATTGCCCGAAGCATACGCGGCAAGTGCCGAGTTCTATCAGAACGACACAGACGCAAAAGTGCCTGCCGTGCGCGACATATACCGCCGCTATTGGGAACGGTGCAGGCAAAGCGATGCCATGGACTTCGACGATTTATTGCTTTATACCTATTTATTATTCGAACAGCATCCCGATGTACGCGAGAAGTACGCTTCACGTTTCCGTTTTGTGTTGGTAGACGAGTACCAAGACACCAACTACGCCCAACACCGCATCGTGTGGCAACTTACCGAAAAATACCGTCGGGTATGCGTGGTAGGCGATGACGCGCAGAGCATCTATTCGTTCCGGGGAGCCGACATCGATAATATCTTGAAATTTACACAAACCTATGGAGAGGCACGCCTTTTTAAACTGGAACAAAACTATCGTTCGACACAAACCATAGTGAACGCGGCAAACAGCCTGATTGCCAAGAACCGTGACCAAATACGGAAAGCCGTGTTCTCTGAAAAAGAAAAAGGCGAACCGATTCCGGTATTCAGTGCTTACAGCGATGTAGAAGAAGGTGAAATCGTAGCAAACCGGTTAGCACGGATGGTGGCAAGCGGAAGTTATGGTTACGACGACTTTGCCATCCTGTATCGCACCAATGCGCAAAGCCGTATCTTTGAGGAAGCATTACGCAAACGGGGATTACCGTACCGCATTTACGGAGGTTTGTCTTTCTACCAACGGAAAGAGATAAAAGACATTGTAGCTTATTTCCGCTTAGCCGTAAATCCCAACGACGAAGAGGCATTCAAACGTATTATCAATTATCCCGCAAGAGGAATTGGTGATACGACATTGAACAAGATAATCGATGCGGCCACCCATGCCAATGTCAGTTTGTGGACTGTACTGAACGAACCACTGACGTATGGCCTGCAGGTGGCAAAGAACACGGCAACCAAGCTGCAAGGATTCCGCACGCTGATAGCCGGATTTGCCGAAGACGTAACGCGTAAGAATGCTTACGATTTGGGACAAACCATCGTACGCCAATCGGGCATCATAACCGACGTGTACCGCGACCGCTCGCCCGAGAACCTAAGCCGTCAAGAAAACATTGAAGAGCTTATTAATGGTATGCACGATTTTTGCGCCAGCCGTGAAGAAGAAGGAAACGAACGCGTCTCTCTTTCCGACTACCTGCAAGAGATTTCGTTAATGACCGATTTGGATAGCGAAGAAGGAGAAGGGACAAAAATAACCTTGATGACCATCCATTCGGCAAAAGGACTGGAATTTAAAAATGTATTTGTCGTAGGATTGGAAGAAAACCTCTTCCCCAGCCCGATGGTAACCGAGCATCCCCGACAATTGGAAGAAGAACGACGCTTGTTTTATGTAGCGATTACCCGTGCCGAAGAACATTGCTTCCTGTCGTATGCCAAATCGCGTTTCAAGTACGGGAAGACGGAATTCAGCAGTCCCAGCCGTTTCCTGCATGACATAGACGCACGTTACCTGAAGTTGCCCGAAGGTGAAGCGGTTTTCTCACGCTCCAATATACAGCAACGTACTGACCGGCTTACAATGGAAACTCCGCCGACGCTCCGTCCGAAAGTATCGGCAGAAAAACCTCGGATAGTATCGGTAGCCTCCCCTCGCAACCTACGCAAAGTATCTTCGATTTCATCTGAAGTCAAAGACCCGGGCACCGCTACAGATGCCGGCATCACAATCGGCCAACTGATAGAACACCAACGTTTCGGCATCGGTAAAGTGGTCAACGTAGAAGGTACAGGCGACAACTGCAAAGCGACGGTCGAGTTTCAGAATGCCGGCACCAAGCAGCTTCTGTTGAAGTTCGCCCGATTCAAAATAATAAAATAATTTTTTTCACCACAGAAGGCACAGAGACACACGTTGCCTTTACCAATGTATTGACTCTGTGTCCTCTGTAATGAAACCAAATGCAAAGATTATGTTAGATGTAACGAAAGTCCCTTCCCCGTGCTATGTGATGGAGGAAGATTTGCTCAGGAAAAACCTGAACCTGATAAAGTCGGTAGCCGGCAAGGCAGGGGTCGAGATTATCCTTGCCTTCAAGGCATTCGCCATGTGGAAATCATTTCCGATATTCCGCGAATACATCAGTCATACCACAGCAAGTTCTGTCTACGAAGCACGACTCGCTTTCGAAGAGTTCGGAAGCCCTGCACACACTTATTCGCCTGCCTATACAGAAGCCGATTTTCCGGAATATCTGAAATACAGCAGCCACATCACGTTCAATTCGCTTTCACAATACGAACGTTTTTATCCTGCAGCAAAAGCTTCCGCCCGACCTGTTTCGTGCGGCATCCGCGTGAATCCCGAATATTCCGAAGTGGAAGTAGAACTATATAATCCTTGTGCGCCGGGCACACGTTTCGGAGTGACTGCAGACTTGCTTCCCGACCGCCTGCCCGAAGGCATCGAAGGTTTCCACTGCCATTGCCATTGCGAATCAAGCTCGTATGAACTGGAACGCACACTGAAACATATAGAAGAAAAGTTCTCCCCCTGGTTTCCACAACTGAAATGGCTGAACTTAGGCGGCGGACACCTGATGACCCGTAAGGATTACGACATAGAACATCTCGTCGGATTACTGCAAGGATTGCGGTCGCGTTATCCACACTTACGGATTATCTTGGAGCCGGGTTCGGCTTTCGCCTGGCAGACTGGCCCGTTAATAGCTTCAGTAGTCGATATCGTAGAAAGCCGGGGCATCCGTACGGCAATTCTCGATGTCAGTTTTACCTGTCACATGCCCGACTGTCTGGAGATGCCTTATCAGCCGGCCGTGCGTGGAGCAGAATCACTTCCTGCCGATGCCGTAAAGACAGCACGGAAAGAAGAACACATATATCGCTTAGGTGGAAACAGTTGTCTGAGCGGCGACTATATGGGAAGCTGGAAATTCGACCACGAATTGCAGATAGGCGAACGCATCGTATTCGAAGACATGATTCATTACACGATGGTGAAGACGAATATGTTCAACGGTATTCACCATCCGTCTATTGCCCTGTATCATAGCAATGGTGAACTGGAAGTATATCGTACCTTCGGTTATGAAGATTACCGTGACCGGATGTGTTGAGAAACTGTTTTGAATTTGTCGTATATAAAAGCCTCCTCAAACGAACATAAGTGAACCGTCTGACTCACTTATGTTAAACGCCTAAGTTACTTATGTTAAACGGGCAAGTTACTTATGTTCGTTTGCTGAGCCTCTTTTGCCCGTTTTTCCGGATAGTATCATAGCCAGACGCAGGAGGTTGCGTAAGCCTGCGGATATAGGTGCGTCGGCAAACGCATATAGGTCCATCCGCTGTAAGATTATTAATCTTCAGGCTGCAAGATTATTAATCTTACAAGCGGAAGATTATTAATCTTACACCAGACGAAGTTTTCTGCATCGGGAGAAGAAGATAACGACAACCTTTTGAGAAACTGTTTTGAATTTCTTCAAAAAGTTTTTTTCCGTCTTGATGTATTCGTTTTCGTGTGTGCTTTGGGCGAAGTATAAGATGCCGTTTAAAGTATAACAAAAAAGAGGTTCCGTAACGTGCGGAACCTCTTTTTTGTTAGAGTGTGCAATCTGCTTTTACCTTTTTATCCTATGAAAACTACTATTTATATTGTTAATTTTGTGCCAAGTCTACGGCATAGTTGGCGCGCTTGCCCGACGGATAGACACCGGTCATGAACAATACCTGGTCGGGCGACTGGGAAGCCGCTTTCATCACGTCTTCCAAATCCTGTACGGTACGAAGTTGTTTGCCGTTGGCTTTCAGAATGATGAATCCTTTGCGGATACCGCTGTCTGCCATACGTCCGTCGCTTACACCCGTTACCTGTACACCATATCCTAAGTTGAGCTGGCGTTTCAGTTCGGTAGGCACTTCACGGAAAGCTGCTCCCAACAGTTCCATATCGGCTTTCTTCACTACTTTCGTATTGCCTTGGGCATTCTTCAAAGTAATAGTAAATTCTTGGTCTTTCTTGTCACGGAAGACTTTTACTTTCACTTTATCGCCCGGACGTTTCTTGGCGAGGATACCTTGCAGGGCAGCCATGGTTTCCACTTTCTCACCATCTAAGGAAATGATGACATCGTTTACTTTCAAAATGCCGGCAGCCGAACCTTCGTCTTGTACCTGCACTACCTGTACACCATAACCGATGCCCAATTCTTTCTGTTCCTTGCGGATTTCTTCCGGATATTCTTCTCTACCCATATCGCGCCCTCCGATACCCAACAAAGCACGCTGGACGGTTCCGTATTGTTTCAAGTCAGTTACCACCTTGGTCATGATGCTGGTCGGAATAGCGAATCCGTAACCTGAATAGGCTCCGGTTGGAGAAACCAGCATGGCGTTGATACCGACCAGTTCACCTTTGGCGTTGACCAAGGCACCGCCACTGTTACCTTGATTGATAGCAGCATCGGTCTGGATGAAGGATTCCACATCGTTGGCTCCCAATCCACGAGCTTTGGCACTGACCACACCAGCAGTTACCGTAGAACCCAAATTAAACGGATTACCTACAGCCAATACCCATTCACCTACCTTCAGGTTATCTGAGTTTCCTACAGGAATGGCAGGAAAGTCATCGCCTTCGATTTTCACCAAAGCCAAGTCTGTGGTAGGATCGGTGCCGATAACCCGTCCTTTCATCTCCCGTCCGTCATGCAATTTGACCGAAATCTCGTCAGCATCATCTATCACATGATTGTTCGTCACGATATATCCGTCTTTCGAAATGATGACACCCGAACCGAATCCCTTTTGTTCGGGAGTCTGGACTTGCTGCTGGCGTCCGCGACCATCACCGAAGAAAAAATCAAAAATATCAGGTTGAGTCTGTATTACCTTCGTTTTACTCCGCTGGATAGCCATGATGTGTACTACGGAGTTCAGCGAACTCTCAGCAGCTTGAGTCAAATCGACCGGTTGCATTTTCGAAGTGTCGAATGCAGCATATTTGGCTGGAGTAGCCGTTTGGAACGCTTCGTAAAAAGAAGCGTTCTTTGTATCTTTAGACTGGAGGATGGCATACGAAGTCACTCCTGCCACACCTGCACTTACAGCAATCAGTGCAACAGCTCCTAAAGCGAATTTAGTTGTCTTTTTCATATCTATAAATCATTTAAATTGTTAATTTCATTATTCGTTTAACATTTCATCTGCTAAAGTAGAACAAAAATCATGCGGTTGTACTCATCGCCTCATCTTTTTTCTCTCTTTTAACAAAGCGGCTTATCTGCTTAACCGCGCTTAACGGGGGTAGCTGACAAATTTGCATTCATTATCAGTCACTTTTACAGTATTACAAGATATTTCTTGCTATAATGGCAGAGGATATGGTTTATTTGTGTACCTTTGCACACAGAAGCAGTCGGACGGTCTGTCGCTAGTATCTATTGATGCAAGAGGAAAGTCCGGGCAACACAGAGCATCCCACTTCCTAACAGAAAGCTATCCGTGAGGGTAGAGTAACGCAGAAGAAAACAACCGCCGCTCCTACCCGGAGAGGTAAGGGTGAGAAGGTAGGGTAAGAGCCTACCAGCCGCATGGTGATGTGCGGGCTGTGCGTCTTGGGAGTTGTAAGGTCATGTAAACCGGCATTAACGAGGGTTGCTCGCCCCACGTCGGAGGGTAGACCGCTAAAGCCTTTTGGTGACAACTGGCGTAGATAAATGACAGACACCTTATATTATATAAGGAACAGAACCCGGCTTACAGGCCGGCTGCTTTTTTTAAATTAAGAATGAAGAATTAAGAATGAAGAATTTAACTTCGTCCGCATGGCATTGGCTTACGCCGAACGCTGTTTCTTCATTCTTTATTCTTCATTCTTCATTTAATAACTATGAGACTGCAATATTGGCTTCAATTCTTGACAGACGGCATCTGGAGAATCACCGAAGATGAGGTAACTCCAGTGAGGAAGCGCCTGTATTCGTGTGTGAAAATCATTTACCTTTCGATAGAGCAGTTCTTGAACGACCGCATTCCGGTGCGTGCTTCGGCACTGACGTATAGCACATTGCTGTCTATCATCCCCATCCTTGCCCTGCTGTTCGCCATTGCCCGCGGCTTCGGTTTCGATGCATTGATGGAGCAGCAAATCAAAAGCGGTGTGATAAGCCAGCAGAGCGAGCTGGTGTTTTCGTGGGTCAATTCTTACCTGCAACACGCGCAGAGCGGCATCTTCATCGGCGTGGGCCTGATTATGTTGCTGTTTACCATCCTGATGCTGATAGACAACATCGAGCGCAGTTTCAACGCCATCTGGCAGGTAAAGCGTCCCCGCACGGTGTTCCGCCAGATAACCGATTATTTTTCGATGCTGCTACTGCTTCCGTTGCTCATTGTTATCTCCAGCGGTCTGACCATCGTGATGACCACGTACGTGAAGGATTTGGAAACCTTCCTTCTGCTGGGACCGATGCTGAAGTTCCTGGTGCGTCTCGTCCCGTATGCCTTAACGTGGGGGATGTTCATCGCGCTATACGTGTTCATGCCCAACACGAAAGTGAAGCTAAGCCATGCCTGGTTTCCGGGGATACTGGCAGGTAGCGCCTTTCAGGCTTTCCAGTATTTCTACGTCAACAGCCAGATATGGATTTCGAACTACAATGCCATCTACGGAAGCTTTGCCGCCATCCCGATGTTCCTGTTATGGACACAGGTGTCGTGGACCATCTGCCTGTTCGGTGCCGAGATGAGCTATGTCAGCCAGAACCTTTCTTCGTTCAGCTTCGGGAAAGAAACGGCGCATATCAGCCGGCGCTACCACGATTTCTTCTGTGCCATCGTGCTCTCCGCTATCTGCAAGCGGTTCGAGCACGAGCAGCAGCCCTATACGGCAGAAGAGCTGAGCAAAGAGCATAAGATTCCCATCCGGCTGACAAAGAATATCCTCTACGAGCTGACCGATGTCCGTCTGGTTTACGAAACTTCTGATGACGATAAAGAAGGAAACATCCGTTACTTGCCCGGAATGGACATCAACCGCCTGACCGTAGGTGTGCTGATAGAGCGGCTGGACAGTGCCGGCGCCGAGAACTTCAAGATAGACAAGGAGGACTATTCGGCTTCGTGGCATGCCCTGATTGAGGCAAAGCAGGTGTACCTGTACCAAAGCGGACGCATTCTGGTGAAGGATTTGTAGCCGGAGTACGGCATTCTTTTTTTAATCATCAAAAATCCCAATGTCGTAGAAAACAGTTATATCATTATTAGGTTGTATGCTTTTCATGTAAAATTCAAGCGCAACATAAGGTGAAGCAAAGAACTTGATATTTTGTATCTGCCTGTAGTCTTGGCTAAGCAGATATAGATAAATGCCCGCACATATTTCTTCTCCGCTGATACCTGGCTCATATTTTATGTCGTATGCTTCGCAGATGTTTTCTATTTTCTGGAAACGCATGCACTTAATAACCTCATCCATATACATAGGGTCAATATATTCAGCATAGCTGCCACAGATACCTTGAAGCCTCCCGGATGCCAATTTTTGTCCAATCGGAACATATTCCACCTTATCTACGACCGGCTTTTCAATTTGGTCGGACAGGTTTTGAATGAATAGAAGCTCTTCCCTTTCCTCTTCATTTTCAGCATTAGGGATGAGATGCGTTACATCTGTTTTGATATGATTCTCCACTACCGCTTTTTTTACAAGCGCTATGATTTCCTCTCTTGTAAATCGTCCTTCATAACATTTCACCATGTCTTCCAATGAAACATGTGAATCGCGGAAACTGGCAGCTATAAGTCCATGTATGTTTTCCTCACAATACGTGTTAAAGCCCTCTATCATATCCCCAAATTCGTCGTTCGAATCTTCTATTCTGTCGGAAAAATAATTGCTTTGGATTTCTATGTTGTCGTTCGATCTTTCTTTTATAAATTGCAGTGCATCCTTGTAGTCTTCAGACAAGCACATTTCATCGTCCATCAAATAATCGACATGCAAAACAATTTCTTTATTCACGATGTCTGCCATTCCCTCGAATATGTCTTCCAAATCCATATTGAGTATTTGCAACCAGTTATTACTCAATATTTTGTGAGTTATAA
>ULRH01044476.1_pt1 | contig 30988 bp, 28 predicted proteins | sample 1955271 | NCBI WGS metagenome assembly ULRH01 (sample SAMEA4835677, study PRJEB28245) | human gut metagenome | biome: gut microbiome; material: fecal sample | place: Denmark | collected 2008 | reverse complement strand
CCTTCCGGTTACAGAACGACGCTTTCATGTACAGATACAGATAAGCCTGAGCCTCTGTAAACGGTTTGTCCACACTGAACACCTCTTCCAGTAAATTTCTCGGTACCATCAGGTAGCCATTTTTTCCCACCTTCTTGAAGCTGAGAAAATCTTTCATTTCGCAACCCATTTCCTTCCTTTCTTTGTTTTAGGCACACAAAAATCCTATCCACAAAGGGGCCCTTTATGGATGTTTTCTTTGCATACAGGTTAATTACTCAGTTATTTTTTTCGAAACTCATTCACCTCCAACGAAGCTCTTGTCGATTTCGCACTGCAAATATTATGAAACATATTGAAATAAAAAAACATTTTTGCGATTTTTTTGTTGTCGTTTTTGCCCTATAGACAATGTGACATTTTGTCAGTCAATCAAGCCATACGACTTTTCGTCCAGTATTTAAGGGTTTACTTAAGGGTTGCGCGCAAATTGGATGCTCATTTCCAGCGTGTTATGAAAAATTTAACAAATTTTACTTCAAACCTTTCTTAAGACCCTCGCGCGGCCATTAGTAGTATATATATTTAATTAACTATACCCGTTAAAAAGGGGACTGTTTTTTGAAAAAAAAGCTCCACCCTCCGGCAGTTTCACGGTTCGCCCAGGAACTTCACGATGAGTTCCACTTCGCGTTTCAGAAAATACTTCCGGTATTTGTCGTAGCCCGCCTCCTGCAGAGCCTGATCCAGCTGGGTGCAGCGTTTGATCCACCGCCACAGGTTCATTAAGGCTCCTTTCTTGTCCGTGTACGGGAAATACAGGCAGGCCAGCTCGGTTTTCCGGTACATCCTCATCTGGAACGGCACGTCTTCACCGCACGCGGCCTTCGCCGTTCCCGTTTTCAAGTGCATACAATTCATGTTTTTTCTGTTTTGATTACGCTATAAATTTACTCATTTTCAGCCAAATAGACAAATTTTCCAGCCATTTTCTTACCGGTTTTCCGCATTATTTTTCACCCTCTGTCTGCCCGTGCCGCCCCTATCCGGCAGCCCGACTTCCAGAACGCTTCGACGTTTCACTCAAAACACTTCGACGTTTCATCTCAAACGCCTAAACGTTTTGGACAAAACGCTTCGGCGTTTCCCATAAAATGCTTCGGCGTTTACGTCCAAACGTCGAAGCGTTTTGGCCCATGTACTAACCGACAAGAAGGTTCAATCATTTTTGTTACAAAAATGACAAATTTGTTCATTATCAACGGCAAATTGTTCCCTTTTTCCGCAAAAAAAACGGATTCACGTTGAATAAATCAAAAATAACCTTTAAATTCGCGGCGAATTACAAACATTTTTTCCGTTTACCAACCCCTATCCAAAGCGAGCCTCTCGTGGGACTGGTAACGGCGAAGCCTACCCGGAAGGGAAGTAATTCATTCTCAAAACGCTCAAAAAAAACAAAACCATAGAAACAAGATGAAGTTATACAAAGCAGTCTGCATGCTGACGTTATCTGCCCTGCTGGTGAGCGGGTGTACGTCGTACAAGAAGGTACCCTACCTTCAAAATTCTCAGGAAGTGGAAGTAGCCGCTGGTGAAATCCCCCTTTACGATGCGAAAATCATGCCCAAGGATTTGCTGACCATTACCGTCAGCACCACCGACCCGCAGGCCAGTGTGCCGTTTAACTTGACGGTACCCTCTATCGTTTCTCAAACTAGTACTAGCCTGACTTCACAACCCGTCATGCAACAATATTTGGTGGACAACCAAGGCGAAATAGACTTCCCGGTTTTAGGCCGCCTAAAAATTAGCGGGCTTACCAAAAATGAATGTGAAGCCCTAATCCGCGAAAAATTAGCACCCTACTTAAAAGAGACTCCCATAGTAAATGTACGTATGGTCAACTATAAAATTTCCGTATTAGGGGAGGTAAAAAGCCCAGGTACTTTCACCGTGAATAACGAAAAAGTGAATGTGCTCGAAGCCTTGGCCATGGCGGGCGACATGACGGTATATGGTGTACGCGACAATGTCAAACTTGTACGTGAAAATGCAGATGGCGAACGTTTGATTCAGACACTCAACCTGAATGACGCTAATTTGGTAAAATCTCCCTATTTTTATCTCCAACAAAACGACATTCTTTACGTAAGCCCCAACAAAACTGTGGCCCGCAACTCTGACATCGGTAACAGCACTACACTTTGGATTAGTGCAACCTCCATTCTGGTATCCATAGCCAGCCTGTTGGTGACCGTGTTCAAATAAAGACCAATTAAATCTATATAATTCAAAAACTGTTTATTAGCTTCTTATGAGTGACGAAAGATACGACGATTTGGTTCAGGCTGAAAATGAAAAGCCTATAGATTATAAAGCCATCCTATTTGAATACCTGATGTATTGGCCTTGGTTTGTGGCATGCCTGATAGTATGCTTGGCGGGAGCTTGGTGCTACCTGCGCTATCAAGCCCCGATGTACAATGTCAATGCCACGGTCTTGATTAAACAAGGAGACAAGAACAAAGCCGGAGGGCAAAATGCCTCTTTGGCAGCCATGCAAGATTTGGGAATGTTGAGTATGACCAGTAGCTTTGACAACGAAGTCGAAATTCTGCAATCCCGCACCCTACTCAAGAAAGTAGTCAATACATTAAACCTGAATATCACCTATAAAGAAAAACGCAGTTTCGGATATCCGACTCAACTTTACAAAGACACCCCAGTTCAAGTTTGGATGAGCCCGGAAGAAGCAGACAAACTGCCTTCCGCCCTACAAATCAAATTAGCCTGTACCGCGGACGGAAAAGTACAGGCTGATGCCCTCTATTATCAAGCAGGGAAAGAACGAACCGTTTCCAAGAACTTTGACCGACTTCCCGGAGTACTGGTGACCCCTGTAGGTACCCTTACTCTCAGCCCGAAAGACAGTGCTACCACCAAAGAATCTCATACCGTCTATGCCACTGTTATCACGCCGACTGCTGCAGCTGCAAGTTGTAAAGCCCGACTCAGTGCGGAACCCACCAGCAAATATACCACCATTGTACGGTTGAACTACAACGATACCCACATTGGCCGTGGAAAAGACTTTTTAAACACCTTGGTTGCCCTCTACAACAGCGATGCCAATGACGACAAAAACGAAGTGGCCAGCCGCACCGCAGAATTTATTGATGGACGTATCCAAATCATCAATCAGGAACTGGGTACAACTGAAAGTGAATTGGCCAGCTACAAGCAAAAAGCTGGACTGACTGACTTAAGCTCTGATGCACAACTGGCTCTAAAAGGTAATGCTGAATACGAACAAAAACGTGCAGACAATGCCACCCAACTTCGTCTCGTACAGTTCTTAAAAGAATATATTGATAATCCTTCCAACCAAATGGAAGTCATTCCAGCCAATATCGGCTTAGCCGACAATGCCCTAACCTCTGTCATTGGACAGTATAATGAAATGCTGACTGAGCGCAAACGTTTACTTCGCACTTCCAGCGAGAATAACCCCGCTGTTGTCAACTTGGATGCCTCTATCGAAGCTACTCGCAAAAACGTACAAGCCTCTGTCAATAGCGTTTTGAAGGGATTGGAAATTACCCGCAATGACTTAGAAAATCAGGCACGTAAGTTTGAAGGAAAAATCAGCAATGCCCCTACTCAGGAAAAAGAACTGCTTAGTATTACCCGTCAACAGGAAATCAAAGCCAGCCTCTATTTAATGTTGCTTCAAAAACGCGAAGAAAATGCCATAACTTTAGCGGCTACCGCCAATAATGGGCGTATGGTTGAAGAACCACTTTCTGGAGGTCCAGTATCCCCCAATAGCAGAACTTACTACCTGTTAGCCCTGATATTAGGAATTGGCGTCCCTGTAGCAATCATTTTCCTGCGCAACCTGCTTCGCTTCAAAATTGAAAGCCGCGCTGATATCGAAAAAATAACCGATGTGCCGGTAGTAGGTGACGTACCGATGGTAGATACCAAAGGGAATCCAATTGTCGTCCATGAAAATCGCAATGACTTGATGGAAGAAGTATTCCGTTCCGTGCGTACCAACATCCAATACATGTTGCAGGAAGGTCAAAAAGTCATCCTCTTCACCTCCACCAGTTCCGGTGAAGGAAAGAGTTTTACCGCCGGCAATTTAGCTTGCAGTTTCGCCTTTATGGGTAAAAAAGTGGTGATTGTAGGCCTTGATATCCGCAAGCCCGGTTTGAATAAAGTTTTCCAGATTTCCCATAAGGAAAAAGGCATCACCCAGTATTTGGCCGAACCGGAGCATACCGATTTACTTTCTTTGTGTCAGCCTTCTACGATATCATCTAATCTGTATATCCTACCAGGTGGTACCGTTCCTCCAAACCCCACGGAGTTAGTGGCCCGCAAGACCCTTGACAAAGCCATTGAAATTTTAAAAACAAACTTCGACTATGTGATTCTGGACACGGCCCCTATCGGTATGGTAACCGATACCCAGTTGATTGCCCGTGTAGCCGACCTGAGTGTCTACATTTGTCGTGCCGGCTACACCCACAAGAGCCATTACGAACTCATTAACGAGCTGAAGAAAGACCATAAACTCCCGAACCTCTGTACACTGATTAACTGCATCGACATGGATCAGCGCAAAAACGGCTATTACTACGGTTACGGCAAATACGGGAAATATGGCAAATACGGTTATGGAAAGAAATATGGCTATGGCTACGGTTATGGCTATGGAAATAAAAACGACAAATAAAGAAAAATCATGAAAGGAATTGTGTTAGCCGGTGGAAGCGGAACCCGCCTCTACCCCATCACCAAGGGAGTCAGCAAACAGATGCTGCCCATCTTCGACAAACCGATGATTTATTATCCCATCTCGGTACTGATGCTTGCAGGTATCCGCGAGATTCTGATTATCTCTACGCCTTACGATTTGCCCGGATTCCGCCGCTTGTTGGGAGACGGAAGCGACTACGGAGTGCACTTTGAGTATGCAGAACAGCCTTCTCCCGACGGACTGGCACAAGCGTTCCTAATTGGAGAAAAGTTCATCGGACAAGACGATGTCTGCCTGGTATTGGGCGACAACATTTTCCACGGCAACGGTCTGAGTGCCATGTTACGGGAAGCGGTTCGCACGGCTGAAGTAGACCGGAAAGCTACAGTCTTCGGTTATTGGGTCAGCGACCCTGAACGTTACGGTGTAGCGGAATTTGATGCAGAAGGAAACTGTCTGAGCATCGAGGAAAAGCCCACTCAGCCCAAATCCAATTATGCGGTAGTCGGACTTTATTTCTACCCCAATAAAGTGGTCAGTGTGGCTAAATCCATCAAGCCCTCTGCCCGTGGGGAATTGGAAATCACTTCTGTCAACCAGCGTTTCCTGGAAGATGGTGAGCTGAAAGTGCAGACACTGGGACGTGGTTTCGCTTGGTTGGATACCGGCACTCATGATTCCTTGAGTGAAGCTTCCACCTTCATTGAAGTGATTGAAAAACGGCAGGGTCTGAAAATTGCCTGTCTGGAAGGCATTGCCTTCCGTCAGGGATGGATTTCCGCTGACAAACTGCGCACACTGGCCCAGCCCATGCTGAAAAATGAATACGGCAAGTATCTGCTCAGCGTCATTGACGAAGTAGAACGTACCGGAAAAAGTAATCTGGAATTTTAAAACGCTTATTATATCATGGAAGTGATTCAAACGAACATTAAAGGCGTGGTGATTATTGAGCCCCGCTTGTTTAAGGATGACAGAGGTTATTTCTTCGAATCTTATTCCGAAAGAGATTTCAACAAACAGGTGGACGAAGTCCACTTTGTACAAGACAACGAAAGCAAATCCAGCTACGGCGTGATGCGCGGCCTGCATTTCCAGCGCCCCCCTTTCACACAGAGCAAACTGGTACGTTGCGTAAAAGGAGCCGTATTGGATGTAGCGGTAGACATTCGCAAAGGCAGTCCGACTTACGGACAGCACGTAGCCGTAGAGCTGACAGAAGACAACCACCGCCAGTTCTTCATTCCTCGTGGATTTGCCCACGGATTTGCCGTACTGAGTCCGGAAGCCATCTTCCAGTACAAATGCGACAATTTCTATCATCCGGAAGCCGACGGCGGCATTAGCATTCTCGACACTTCTTTAGGTATCGACTGGCGTATTCCTACCGAGCACGCCATCCTCAGTGAAAAAGATACCAAACATCCCCTTTTAAAGGACTTCGATTCTCCGTTTGAATTCGGCCCTTTCTGAAAATAGATTCCCTCTATATTATTCATTCTTACTTATTCATTGATGAACTTGAATATTTTAGTTACCGGTGCCAATGGACAATTAGGACGTGAGATGCGACTCATAGCCCAAGACACCCCCTATCATTTTATATTTACCGACGTGGTAGAAGCAGAAGGTGTGGAAACCACTCTGCTGGACATCACCAGTCTAGAAACAGTGAAACAACTTGTCAAGGCACACGACATTCACTGTATCGTCAATTGTGCTGCCTACACCAACGTAGACAAGGCCGAATCCGACGAGGCCTTCTGCCGCGTACTGAATGCAGAAGCTCCCCGGAACTTGGCAGAGGCCATGAAAGAAGTCAACGGCTTGCTTATCCATATCTCTACCGACTATGTGTTTGGTGGAGACCCGTATAACATTCCTTGCCGGGAGGACCAGAAAGGGACTCCTACCGGTGCTTACGGACGCACCAAACTGGAAGGAGAAAAGTACATTCAGGCCACAGGATGCGATTATGTCATTCTTCGCACGGCTTGGTTATATTCCGAATATGGCAAGAACTTCGTCAAGACCATGCTGAACCTGACGGCCACCAAGCCTCAGTTGAAAGTCGTATTCGACCAGGCAGGTACACCGACCTATGCCTACGACTTGGCCAAGGCTATCCAAACCATCCTGCAGGACTACACCGCAGAAGGTCCGACAAGCTGTTACAGTAAAACAGGTATATACCATTTCAGTAACGAAGGCGTATGTTCCTGGTACGACTTTACGAAAGCTATTGCCGCAATGGCCGGACAGACACAGTGCGACATCCAGCCCTGCCACAGCAACGAGTTTCCCAGCCCGGTAAAACGTCCGGCGTATTCGGTACTGGACAAAACCAAAATCAAGGAAACTTTCGGCATCCGGATTCCCTACTGGACCGACTCTTTAAAAATCTGTATCAATCATCTTAAAAACGCATAATCATGGAATTCAAACGCAATATATTAATTACTGGTGGTGCTGGATTCATCGGCAGCCATGTAGTCCGACTGTTCGTCAACAAATATCCGGAGTATCAAATTATCAACTTGGATAAACTGACCTACGCCGGTAACCTGGCCAATTTGAAAGACATCGAAAACCAGCCGAACTACACTTTCATCAAAGCCGACATCTGCGACTACGAGAAGATGCAGGAAATCATGCAGCAATACCGTGTAGACGGTATCATCCATTTGGCGGCTGAAAGCCATGTAGACCGCAGCATCAAGGATCCGTTTACCTTTGCCCGTACCAACGTGATGGGCACACTCAGCCTGCTGCAAGCCGCTAAAGTCTATTGGGAAAGTCTGCCGGAAAAATACGAAGGCAAACGTTTCTATCACATCTCTACCGATGAAGTATATGGAGCTTTAAAAATGACACATCCGGAAGGTATTCAGCCGCCATTCACTACAACCGCTTCATCCGAAACTCACCACCTGGCTTACGGAGAAGAATTCTTCCTAGAAACTACCAAGTACAATCCACACAGCCCCTACTCTGCCAGCAAGGCCAGCAGCGACCACTTTGTGCGTGCTTTCCATGATACTTACGGCATGCCGACCATTGTGACCAATTGTTCCAACAACTACGGTCCCTATCAGTTCCCGGAAAAACTGATTCCGTTGTTCATCAACAATATCCGCCATCGCAAACCGCTGCCTGTATACGGTAAAGGAGAAAACGTACGCGACTGGTTGTATGTAGAAGATCATGCCCGTGCCATCGACGTCATTTTCCATCACGGAAAGATTGCCGAGACATATAACATCGGCGGCTTCAACGAATGGAAGAACATTGACATCATCAAAGTAGTGATTAAAACCGTTGACCGCCTGTTAGGACGCAAAGAAGGAGAAGACATGGACTTGATTACCTATGTCACTGATCGTCCAGGACACGACATGCGTTATGCTATCGATTCTACCAAATTGCAGAGTGAACTAGGTTGGGAACCCAGTTTGCAGTTTGAAGAAGGTATTGAAAAGACGGTTCGCTGGTATTTGGACAATCAGGAATGGATGGACAATGTAACTTCGGGAGATTATCAGAAGTATTACGAAACGATGTATAAGAATAGATAATTCACAAAATGCAAAGATTATCCAATATTGAATTATTGCGAATTCTATCCATTCTAATGATAGTAGTCCATCATGTCTTTGTGCATGGGATCTATCATGTAGCCGATAATACAACTTTACACTTTCTAGATTCCTTTTTTATTTATGGAGTAAATATTTTTCTCCTAATTTCTGGATACTTTACCATCAAGCTGAAATGGAAATCCGTCATTAATCTTTTTTGGATATGCAGTTTTTGGAAATTATTTCATCTTTCGTATGAAACTCTCGTTGGCAAAGTATCACATAACTTTTTGAATGGATAGCCAAACCTTTGGCTATTCCATTTAGTGCAGGTGGATGGTTTATAGATATCTATATACTACTACTCCTTCTTTCACCAATACTCAACATGACACTGACAAGAATGAATAAAAAAGAGTTAAATTTAACCATTCTGTTAATGACGATATTCAACATTGTCTATTGTTGGGGATTAGGGAGAGAACATAACGTATCTGGATATAGCCTTTATCATTTTATTTATATGTATAGTCTAGGCTTTTATCTAAAATCATCCTCCGTTAACTATAAGTATCCATACTTAGGAGTTATTGCCTGTTCCATTTTCACATTTATCCTATCATTTACACTCGGAGGGCGCGTTTTTTCTTATAACTCCCCTTTTGTTGTCATTGGAGCGATGTGTATTTTCATGGCTTTTAATAAGTTAACTATACAGAATAAGATCATTAATGTTACAGCCCAATCCGTCCTTTCTATTTATCTTCTCAGCGATGGAGGACTATTTGCAAAAAATACATATCAACTTTATAATGATATTATGCAGAATTCAACTAGTATACCTACTGCAAGTATAAAAATTGCAGGAGTAGTTTTAGCAGTCTGTCTATTTGCTATCTTAATGGATAAAATACGCATCATGATATTTCAAAAAGGAATTTATCCTTGCATGGAATATATATCATACAAATATCACAATAATAGCAATCACAAATGAGAATTTTATACATTGGCACTCCTCACACCTATCAACTTTATAAAGAAGGAAAAAATCCTTCCCATTGGCTTTATGGTGCTGTAGAAATGGAAAAAGATGGTCATCAAGTTATTTGGGAAAAAGAAACCAATTCTTTACTTAATGATATCAAACTCCTTCGTAAGAGCAATCCAGATTTAATCTTTATCCCCAACTTAAATATCCGGAATCATTTGTTATTATTATTTCTCAAAAGAATCCGTTTCATCAGAAGACCTATCATAGCCTATCTTCATCATACCCCTAAATCTGGAAAAACAAGCATTATTTACTCTTTTCTACTAAAAGCATTAAACCACTGTTTCTTTCTTTCTGCCAAAACAATGGAAGAGACCATACAAGGAGGTTACTTAAAGAGAAATAAATGCAGCGAACCAGGTTGGGGACCCGATACAGAGTTCTACGACAAAATACCAAAATCAAATGGAGATTACTTCATATCCACAGGAAAAGAAAATCGAGATTTTGATTTGCTAATTGATGTTTTCAAAGAAACAAAAGCACCTCTAAAAATCATAACAGCTCAATCACATGCCGGAAATGATTACACTGATCTAACTAAAAAATGTGCATCGATTCCTAACATAGAAGTCATCATTACCAAAAATTCAGGAGATGTCTATCCTATGATGGTCAAAGAGATGGCCAATTCAAAAGCTCTTGTTTGCCCACTTCGCCGAGATTGGATTAGTTATTGCGTAGGATTATCTACTATAGCGGATGCCGAAGGATTAAATAAGCCTTTAATTATTACGTATAATCCATATCACTCTGGTAAAAGACTGGAAAACTTTAATGTAGTAACCAACAAACAAGAGTGGATTCAAGCCATCACCTCACTAAAATATTCGAGAAATATTTCTAGTCCTTCTATACAAGAATGTTATCAAAATATGAAACCTTTTATTACAAAGTATGACAGATAAAAGATATAATATAGTCTGTGTTTCAGACGAAAACTACATTCAGCATGCGGCTGTCATGCTATGTTCTCTGTTCGAAAATAATATTAAGAAGAAATTTCATATCTATCTTTTAAGCACAAACATAAAAATTGAGACTGAAGAACAATTACGGAATCTCTGCGAACAATACCATGCAGGACTAACATGCATAACCTATTCCACAAAAGAACTTTCCAATCTACCAGTTGGTCAATGGAACACAATAATGTATTTTAAATTATTAATACCACAACTACTTCCAAGCAATGCAAATAGGTGCTTATTTTTAGATGTGGACATGATAATTAATGCAGATATAACACCCTTATATAATATAAACTTAAACAATGCAGTAATAGCTGCAGCAGAAGATATGCCAGATTGCATTAAAATAAAAAACCGGCTAGGGCTACAACAAACAGATATCTACATAAATTCAGGAGTGATGGTCTGTAATCTACAAAGATGGAGAGAAAAAGAGAAAAAGCTACCTATTATTGAGTTCACAAAAACAATTTCCAATATTATAACTAATGAACAAGATGTAATTGCCCTTTACTTTAAAGGGGAAATTGAAATTTTACCAATAAAATGGAATATGACAACATTCTATTTTATGCGTACCCCAAAAATCTTAAAAAAATATTTGCCACAACTAAAAGAAGCAAAACAGCATCCAAACATCATCCATTTTGCTTGTCCGATCAAGCCATGGTTTAAGGATTGTCAGCATCCCTATAAAAAGTTATATAAATTTTATCTACAGAAAACAGTTTGGAAAAATTATAAATTTCCTATTTTTGAGAATATGACTATATGGGGACGAATAAAACGAATCATTCGGAATAGACTTAACAAAATAGGATTAATTAAAGATGACTTATATTGTATAAAATAAAAATATAAATATGAAAATCATTATAGAATCAATCTCTCAACAAGACAACATCGTTAAAGCCTCAATTAATATAGGTGGGCACAATGAAATAGTAACCACATTATTCAATAAAAATTGTATACCTTATATTTCGATAAAAAATATTGATCCCTATGTCATTGGCTTTTTATACTTTGCTATGAATCACGGTTATGATATCGAATCTAAAATACCTATTTCAGAAGAGCTATACTATAATTTACAATTTAACTTTATTGATTCTTTAATACAAGCAAATCCTAACTTCTACCGAGTACAAATTAATGCCCCTTTAACTCACGCGAATGTAACTTCCTCTAAAAATATTGTAGCAACAGGGATTTCATGTGGTGTTGACTCCCTATACACCATTGCAACTCATGGAAAACAATCCACTATTCCATCTAATTACAAGCTAAATACATTATGTTTTTTTAATGTAGGAGCAGCCATGAAAGGAAACTACGAGTCTTCAACACTAATAGAAGGAAGAAAAAAACTGGCACAAACTTTTGCAGAGGAATATGGCTATATGTTTTTATATGTAGAATCAAATATTCATTTTATTATAAATAAGTATGCTTCTTACTCACACGTAGAAAACCATACATATATGGCTTTATTTTGCTGTTTACATTTACAGAATGGAATTGCCAAATATTACTATAGCAGTGGATATGCAATAAAAGATTTTAGCATAATCAAAGAAAAAAATAAAGAATTAGATGCAGCACATTATGACCTTCTAACTCTTTCAATAGCCTCTATCAATGGTTGCAAATTTTATTCTATAGGTAGTACAACAACTCGACTCAACAAAGTCAGCTATTTATGTAATTATCCTCCGGCATATAAATATTTGAATGTCTGTGTTAATGAGGTTCAAAATGATAATAAATGTTTTAAATGTATTAGAACAATACTAGAAATAGATGCTGTAGGAGACATTACTAAATTTAATAAAGTATTTAATGTTTATGAATATCAATCCAACTTTAATTGGTATTTAAGAAGGTTATATATTGATTGTAAACTAAAAAAAGATCCATTTTTACAAGAAGTATATCCATACTTTAAATCTAAAATATCTTTTATGTTTAAGTTTAAAACTATACTCTCAATAATTATCAATAAATTACTAAAAAAAAATGGATAAATATCATTATTCACCTCTCAACAGAAAAGTAACCCAATTGATTACATGCATTCAAGACTTACTTTATAAACCTATCTATATTAATGCATGTCTACACTATTCTTGGGGAAAAATAGTCCACAGAAACTGGGGGGATGATATAAATACATTTCTATTAGAAATATTATTTAGAAAAAAAATATCCCCATTATATTTCTCATCAATCGCCATGAGATTTAATAAAAAGAACTATCTAATAATTGGTTCAACGATTACAATGCTCACTAATAAGAATACTATAATTTGGGGAGCAGGCGTCATTGACAACAAAGCCAGTCTACCAGATAAACCTTTAAAAGTTTTAGCAGTAAGAGGTCCTCTCTCAAGAGAATATCTTCTCAGAAAAGGAGTGGAATGTCCTGAAATTTATGGGGATCCTGCAATGTTAATGAAATATATATATAAACCCAAACAAACACAAAATAAATATAAATTAGGAATCATACCACATTATGATGATTACGATAATCCTTTACTTGATACATTTAAAAAACATTCTGATATCTTATTTATTAAAATGGAGGGTTACAATAAATGGACAGATGTAATAGACCAAATTGTAAATTGCGAATATATCATCTCTTCATCTTTACATGGCTTAATAATGGCTGAAACATATGATATTCCCAATTTATGGATAGAAATATCTGGCAAATTATTAGGTGGTCACTTCAAATTTCATGATTTTTTCCAATCTATAGGATATGATAGACAAGCCCCATTTCCTATAAAAGGGAAAACTATTAAGCAAATCCTTGCTACAAAATCAGACTATGTTAAAGGGCATATTGATTTAACTCCTCTTATAAAGTGTTCACCATTTAAACTATATTTATCACAAAAACATAATGGACTCTAACCAAAAAAAAATTATCAAAAATACCGGATTCCTATATATCCGTATGTTCATTACAATGTCCATTAGTTTTATAACTACACGCATTGTATTAGATAAATTAGGTGTATCAGATTACGGAATCTACAACGTCGTTGGAGGATTTATTTCCATGTTTACAGTACTAAACAGTATTCTGCAAACAGGTACTAGACGTTTTCTCGCATTAAATATAGGAAAGGAAAAAGCAGAATTAATAAGACAAACATTCTCTACTGCTTTTGTTATTCATTTAGGAATAGCTCTTACAGTTGTAATACTTATTGAGACAATTGGTTTATGGTTCCTCAATTATAAATTAAATATTCCCGATGGCAGAATATATGCTGCCAATTGGATATTTCAACTTTCAATGGTAAGTATTTTCCTAAACATAACCCAAACACCTTTTACTGCAGCTGTTACAGCACATGAAAAGTTCAATATTTATGCTTATATTAGCATTTTTGATGCAATAGCCAAAATAATTATTGTTTATTTGTTAGTTATAATTCCTGGTGACAAACTTATTATTTATGGTATTTTACTTTTAATCGTTAACATTATAGATATTACTTTATACCGAGTATATTGTATAAAACATTTTGAAGAATGCGGTTTTTCTTTAAAAGTCGATAAAAATATATTTAAAGAAATGTTACAATTCTCAGGATGGTCTACCATAGGACACTTTAGTGCTGTTTTAAATGGAAATGGCATCTCAATAATTCTAAATTTATTCTTCGGAACTACAATAAACGCAGCAAGAGGAATAGCAAATACTGTAACTTTTACAATTAGACAATTTGTGGATGGCTTTATTACCGCATCTCAACCACAACTAGTTAAACTCTATGGCTCTAATAACATTGTAGAATTCCACCATCTTATCTTTACAGTTTCTAAATATACTTTATTTTTGTTATCTATCATCATAGTCCCAGTTGTACTAGAGATTGACTTTGTTCTAAATATCTGGTTAAATGAAGTACCTACATATACACCTATATTTATAAAAATCACTATGATTATTTGCTTACTTAGCTATTCGAATAATATGCTAGATCAAGGTGTTGTTGCATCAGGATACATGAAGCAATTAACCTATATTACAACACCTATGTATCTACTAAATCTACCGTTAACTTATTTTACTTTAAAAATAGGGGGCACTCCACCTATGGCTTACATGGTAGGTGCACTACCTATTTTTCTTGCTTTTCTTTCTAACCTATACATATTAAAAAAATATACACACTTCCCTGCATATAAATTTTTCATATCGGTCTTTTTAAGAAACTTATTACTAATATTAATTGCTAGTATAATACCTATCTATATAGAACAAAGAATGACGTATGGTATTGAAAGATTTCTTATTGTATGTGTAACTTCTATAATCTGTACTATTATAATCTTATATTGTTTTGCCTTAGATAAAGACTCTAAAAAGATAATAAATAGCAAAATAAAACATTTAGTAAAAAAATAAGAAACCTACCAATAAATGTATCTATAAGAATTAGATAGAATTATTCCACAAAAATATATTAAGGTACTACAAATCAATTAATAATCATCAAAAGGAATAGAAATGATAAAGTTATTATGTGTTATAGGAGATGTTTATCCACCTAAAACAGGAGGTGATCAAGCTGTTTTTAATGCTTTAAAATTATTGCAAAATAATGTGGAACTCTACATTTTCATACTTAGCAAGAACAGTTTAGAATCTACATTAACAAAATATAAGAAAGTACTACCAAAATCTAAAATTGAATATTTCAACCCGTTTAAAAGAGACAAATATGAAACTGCATTTCAAATCTCATTAAGACTAAAAGAATTTATTTTACGCGTTCTACATTTACAAAAGGAAGCATTATGTAGAGAATTAAATTTATCAATTAATTTGGAACGTAACGCAAACTTATATGCCGCAATAAATCAATATATATCTAAAAATAATATAGACATAGTACAATTCGAATTTGGATATTCATTATTTTGGGCAGAAGGCATTGTAGAACCAGTAAAAAAAGTCTTTATACAACATGAAATTCAATACGTTGTGAATGAGCAAAGGCTCTCCAAGAATTCCAAGAATACAAATAAAATGGAAGTAATGCATTGGGGCATAGAAAAAAATAGAGAACTTGCTATGATGAATTCATATAATGCGATAATAACTTTATCAGAAAACGATAAAAAACTACTTATTAAGGATGGAGTTTCAGTTCCAATATATGCATCATTTGCAAAAACACAAATGAGGGAGTCAGAACGAATTAATTATGAAATATTAAAAAATATAGATTTGGTTTTTGTAGGTCCTGAAACTCATATTCCCAACCGACACGGTTTGCAATGGTTTCTCGATAATGTTTGGGAAAAAATATTAAAAGAACATCCCAATACAATACTCCATATAATAGGAAACTGGAAACAGAATACAATTTCGAATTGGACAAAAAGATACAAAAACATATGTTTTGAAGGATTCGTTGATGACCTAATATTGGCTATCCAAAAAAGAATCATGATAGTTCCCATTCTTGAAGGAAGCGGAATTCGAATGAAAATATTAGAAGCAGCTAATAATGGGATTCCGTTCGTTTCATGCACAATAGGTGCAGAAGGATTAGGATTTAAAGATGGGGAAAATTGTTATATAACTGATAATCCTAACATATTTGCTAAGAATGTAAACGAGTTGCTAAATAATCCCCAAAAATTACAGAAATTTTCTAATGCAGCTTATCAATATGTGAAACAAAAATTTTCCGACGAAGCCTTTATTGCCAGTAGAATGAATTGCTACAATGATGTATATGGCCTAAAAAAATAAATATTTGATACGATGTTATTCTCTCTTTATCTAATAACCTGAAAATGTCAAAATAGGGAAACAACTAAACCCATACATAAACAGAACAAGTTACCATATCTAGGATTCAACAACTTACGTATAAAATAAAAGCATGAAAATTGCCATAATATCATTACCGTTATCATACAACTACGGAGGATATCTACAATGTTATGCCTTAATGGAAACACTCAGACAACTAGGTCATAAAGTATATTACCTCCAAAGAGAAAATGGGAAACAATCCACTCTAAAAAAAACTTTTAATACCTTTAAAAGAATATGTGAATATATAGGTCTAGGGAATCTTATTTATACGCTTGAAAAGCAAACAAATTCTGGATTATTTTATAAAACAAGATATTTTCGAAAATTCACACGAAAATACATAAAAACGATTTCTCCAGTTCTAAGAAGTACAAAAGATATCGAGGCTTATTGCAAAAAGCATAGTATTCAGGCCTATATCACAGGGTCTGATCAAATTTGGAGGGGGAGTTATTCTCGCTCAATCAATGATGCTTTTCTAGGATTTGCTCCAAAAGGTTCAATAAAAATAGCCTATGCACCATCATTTGGTTCAAGCGTATGGGAATTTAATCTTGAACAAACACAATTCATCGAAAAACAGCTAAATACATTCAAGGCAATATCAGTACGTGAGAAAGATGGAATAAAACTTCTTAATGAAAATGTAAAGTTAAAAATTACACCAATTGTTGTACTTGACCCTACCCTTCTTTTATCGAAAGAACATTACCTAAATATAGCCAAACAAACTACACAACGAAACGGAGTATTAACATACATACTCAACAATAATGAGAGGAAAACTCATGCAATAAGTGAATTCTGCAAAAAAAAGAATTTAAAATCTTATTCAGTGATTAACCCTAAGACAAATACAAATATAATTAAAGGAGCTCAAGGCTATCCTATAGAAGATTGGCTTGGAGGATTTAGAGACGCCAGTTTTATCATGACTGATTCTTTCCATGCCATAGTGTTCAGCATTATCTTCAACAAACCATTTTGGGTATTTGAAAATGAAGCAAGAGGAAACTCCCGCCTTACAAATATACTCCAATTATTCGATTGTAACGACAGATTCATTTCATCTCAAGAGGATTTAAATACCTTTGATTGGGAACGACCTATTAATTGGAATAAGATCAATCAAATTAAAGATATACTTACCAAAAAATCTCTTGATTTCTTAAAAACTTCCCTACAAAATGATTGAAATAAAAGACAAATACAATTGCTGTGGCTGTGGAGCTTGCATACAAAAATGCCCCAAACAATGTATCTCTTTAGAAGAGGATAATGAAGGATTTTTATACCCCAAGGTAGAGCAATCACTTTGCATAAACTGTCATCTTTGCGAGATAGTTTGTCCCGTCTTACACAAAAAGAATAATAAAAAGCCATTAATTGCATTAGCTGCAATCAATCCCCAAGAAGATATCAGATTAAACAGTAGTTCTGGTGGAATTTTTACTTTATTAGCTGAAAGAACCATTACAAATGGTGGTGTAGTATTTGGAGCTTCTTTCGACAAAAACTGGGAAGTACACCACGAAGAAGCTATAACAACCAATGATTTAGGTAAGTTCAGGGGAAGCAAATATGTACAAAGTAAGATAGAAAATTCTTATAAAAGGGCTGAACACCTTTTGAAAGAAGGTAAAGAAGTCTTATTCAGTGGAACCCCATGCCAGATAGCTGGTCTAAAAAATTTCTTGCAAAAAGAATATACCAATCTAATAACTGTAGATTTTATCTGTCACGGAGTTCCAAGTCCTGGTGTCTGGAAGTGGTATCTTGCAAACCAAGTCATCACTAATACCTCTTCTAAAATCAAAGATATTAATTTTAGAGATAAAACTTTAGGATGGAGAGAATTTCAATTAGTATTCCAGTTTACACCCAACAACTTAATCTCATCTTCAAACGATGCCAATGGCTATATGATTGCCTTTCTTAATGATATATGTCTCCGTCCTTCATGTTATAAATGCCCTGCAAAAAGCGGGAGATCACATAGTGATATGACTATTGCTGATTTTTGGGGAATCAAAAGTTTCAATATCAACATGGATGATAATAAAGGAACATCACTAGTATTAGTGAATACAAATAAGGGACTTGAATTAATAAATAAAATTAGCATGAAAGCTAAAGAGGTAAATATTGATCAAGCTCTGACTTCTAATAAATCATGGCAAGAATCTGCCAAGATACACGAACTACGCAATCTATTTTATAAAAAATACAAAAAGCATAATTTCGATTTTACTGTTTTTGTACAAGATCTAGTTCATACAAGAAGTATTACAAAACGAGTTATCAGAAAAATATTTAGAATCTTAAGATATAAACAATTACCAATATAATGTTAGAGAAAATTTACGAAAAGTATAAATACTGGGCTAAAATCTTCGAACGTAGAAAAATGGCAGCCAATGCAACTAAAGGACATCAGGTTCACATGTATAATTGGTGTAACTTCTGGCCTCAAGATATGTGGTACATTGACTTTATTGAGAAAAGAGGTTTATTAAAAGATAAACCCAAAATAAAAGTTGGTATATATAGCATCTTTGCACCTATGTGGCTTAGAATATTTGACAATAGTGATATCAGAATATTTCAAGCGCGAGAAAATCTGCATAAACCTGGTATGAATCATTGGATTCATCAATTTGTTGACGATCCTCAAATTGACTTATCAATAGGTTTTGACTACATAACACATCCACAATATTTACGCATACCATTCTGGCTAACATGGAACGTATTCAGTCCCACAGACACTTTTAATGATATCAAGCAAAAAATTATTCGAATGAATGCTCCAAAAAATCATAGTTATGTCAATCGAAATTTCGCAGCTTTTTTATCTAGCCATGACGATGTCGGGAGAAAATTAATTTATGAACAAATGTCAAATATTGAACGAGTGCATTGCGACGGACGATTATTCCATAATAACGATGATTTAAAAATACTCTATAATGACAATAAATTAGAGTATCTTAAGCACTATCGATTTAACATAACTCCAGAGAACACCAATTATAATGGTTATGTAACAGAAAAATTGTTTGAAGCAATCTCTTCTGGTTGCATTCCTATATATAATGGAAGTGATAATCATCCAGAGCCAAACGTTCTTAACCAAGATGCCATTATATTCATTGAAATGGGAAAAGAAAATACTACTGCAATAAAATTAATCCAAGAACTGAATTCCAATGAAAAGAAATATATGGAGTTTGCGTGCCAACCCCGTTTTATTCTAGGAGCGGAAGAAGTTATTTGGGGATATTATGAGCAACTTGAGAATAAACTAAAAGAAATCATTAAAGAAGTATAAATTAATGATTATAACACAAATTTCATGAAAAAGAATAGAGGAGACTATAAGGTAGCCCAAATTATTCCTTACTTTGGCAAATGGCCAGAATGGATTGAGTTATATTTCTATAGCTGTGGAAAAAATCCAATGGTAGATTTTATTTTCTACACAGACTGTCCGTTACCGAAGCATAAATATAAAAATACAATATTCCATCAATGTACTTATAATGATTATTGTAATTTAATAAGTAAAAGATTAAATATTGATTATCACTGTGAGAAACCCTACAAATTAACAGATTTAAAACCATTTATAGGCATTATACACGAACAAGAATTAAAAAGCTATGACTTTTGGGGAATGGGCGATTTAGATCTTGTCTATGGAAATCTAGGAATAGTTATAAATAATGCCAATCTCGATAAATATGATGTACTCACGACACATAATTATCATATTGCTGGGCATTGTTGTTTCTGTCGAAATAATGGATACTATCGTAATCTTTGTTTTAAAATAAAAAATTGGGAACAAAAGATTACAAATGAAAAAGCAATGTCAATTGATGAGGGTGAATGGTCTGATTTAGTATGCCCCCATATAAAAACAATTAGATATATATACAAGTATTTTTTTAAACCTTTCGGAATTCATTATTTTAAAATTCTAGATAATCTTAATCCAATATTCCATAAAAAGATTCTTTTACACGAATACTGGACAAGTCCACAACCTAAGGAACATCAAAATTGGAGTTATAATAGCATTACAAATAAAATCATAAATCCCTCACAAACTGAACTTCCTTATCTCCACTTCCTTTTTTTCAAAAAAACACCTTGGCTTAAAACCGATTTATATTGGAAAAAAGGGTTTTGGAAATTAAATAAACCAATTGAAAATTACAGCAAAATTCTTATTAATATCAAAGGAATTATTGAACAATGAAAATAGGAAAAAATAGTAAAGAAAGTAAGGCTCTTTATCTTATGCGTTTCCCACTAGCGTCATTAATTGTATTATTACATACAGAAATCACTTGTGGACCAGAGAATTTTACATACTATTTAGCCAACTATATCAATGCTCCTATAGTACAATTAGCAGTTCCAACATTTTTCTTCATGTCTGGCTATTTATTTTTCGTTGGGGAAAATGTCTTTAATCTCAATATATATATATATAAATTAAAGAAAAAAGTTGTAACCTTAATTATACCTTATATTATTTGGAACTTAATTGCCATTGTTCTTATCTATTTTTATCAATATATAAAGATGAAATCAATAGAACCATGGAATCTAACGGAAGTCTTTTGGGCACATGGAGAAGGTATACAAGCAACTTCTATTTTAAATTATAAATACCCAGTTATCATATCACCAGCCGCAGGAGTCCTATGGTTCATGAGAGATCTAATCATAATGATGGCTTGCTCCATAATAGTTTATCCTATTATAAAATCTCTCAAATGGTGGATCTTTCCTATATTTATTCTTATAAATTTTTTTAAACTAGGAATACCCGTTCCAGGATTTAGTCTTACTGCTATTACCTTTTTTTATAGTGGTGCTTTCTTTAGCATCTATAATATTAATATTTTTATGTGGTTAGAAAAATATTCGAAGCTTTGGCTTCTTTCTTGGCCCATATTAGCAATAATCCAACAAATATTAAAAGTATATAACATAGAAAATTTTAATCAAGCGTTAACCATTTTAACATCTATTTCTGGAGTTGCATTTATGTTTATACTTTCATATATATTAACCAATAATAGAAATAAGATAACTAATAAATTTATATCACTTAGTGAAACAAGTTTCTTTATTTACACTTTCGGAAATACTTTAATCCTATGGATGTTAAACAAAGATATAGGATATTTTTTAGATACGATTCCATATATTGGACATTTCCTTTGTTATGAATTTTTATTCATAGCAAAAATTATAGAATGTATCGTGATATATTATGTAATGAAAAAATATACACCATATTTATTAAATATACTTATAGGCGGTAGAATAAAAAAATAAGTTATGAAACCTAAACAATTACTATACATCGTAATCTATACAATTTTATTAAATGGACTTCTCCAACTATATTTAATCAAGACCCCATATCTTCCATTTATCTCAGATATAATTATATTCTCACTTACCTTTATGCGACCTAATTTTAAAGGTATAAGAAATACAATAGGTACACCAATAATCACTATCCTTTCAACACTGCTAATTTTCAGTACAATCATAGCATTCATTAATTTCATACATCCTTTATCCATTTTATGGGGACTTCGCATGGTAATACGATATTTCTTGTTCTTTATTTTAATAAATAAATACTTCAATATTCAAGACGCAATTAAGGTCAAAAAGATATTAATTTCTTTTTTTTGGATCAATACGATTATCATTTTCTATCAATATTTCATTGAGCGCAAATATGCTGACTTTATTGGAGGTACGTTTCTTAACAACGGTGAACTCTTTGTATTCTACCTTATTTCTGCATTTATTTTTTCCAAAGACTACTTCGAAAGAAAAATTAAGTTAAATAAATTTCTTTTATTTATTGCAATAGAAATGTTTGTAGCTATGTCAGCGGAAATTAAAATTATGTATTTCATAATTCCTGTTGCCATATATGGAACTTATGTGCTTACAAAAAAATTTAACTTTAAGCATATATTAGTTCTTGTAATTGCATTTTTTTGTTTAATACCTGCTATGAAAATTACAATGTCATTAATGTATGGAGAGGAATATATTAATAAAGTTTTTAATATTAAAGATATACAAGAAGAGACTACACATGCTTATAATCTTTCTGAAGAAGCTGCAGATTATAGTTTCAACAGAAATACCTGCATTGAGAAAGCAACATCTTTTATATTAAAAGATCCTGTACATATATTGACAGGATTCGGAATTGGGAGCGGCAATACTTCTGACAAATTTGGAACCTGGATTAATCAGACTTATAGCAAAACAACGTCTTATAATTGGTTTACATCTTCATGGATATTAGTAGAATATGGATGGATTGGTTTTATATTATGGATACTGGCATTACTTTGTCTATCAATAAAATTCCTTTTCATTTATAAAAGCACAAAAGATACAGAAATCAAATACTGGAGCTCACTAGGTCTTTTATCCTCTACTTTTACATTTGTCATAGCATGGTATAATAATATTCCATACTTCAACGGATACATAATCTATTTATTTTGGGGTATTTGTACCATCGGCATTAAGCAGAAATATAAAACAATCAAAAAAACACAAAAAAGATTATGATACCTTTAGTTATTCATTATTGTTGGTTCGGTAACAAACCCATTCCACCCCAATACAAACGATATATTAATAGTTGGAAAAAATTCTTACCAAATTATGAAATAAAGGAATGGAATGAAAGTAATTATGATGTTAATTGTATTCCTTTCAGCAAAGAAGCATATGAAGTAAAAAAATACGCTTATGTAAGTGATTACGCACGCCTAAAAATTCTATATGAAAATGGAGGAATATATTTTGATACAGATGTCGAAGTTATAAGAAATATGGATGATCTAATAAGAAATGGAGCATGGATGGCCATTGAAAAACATAATAATACTCCAAAAGCACATGACATGGTCAACCCTGGACTTGGATTTGCGGTAGAGCCACATAATCCTATCATCAAAGAAATTATGTCATTTTATGAGAATACACATTATGTTTTTCCAGATGGTCACACGGAACAAATACCTATTGTCCCAATAACAAGCAACGTCCTAAAAAAATACGGTTTAAAACCATCAACTGATAAGCCATATAACTGTGGAAACATAACCATCTATCCATGGGAATATTTTTGCCCTATAGAATTTTTATCAAGTAAACTTGAGATAACTCCAAATACATATACAATCCATCATTATTCCGCAACTTGGATGTCATGGACAGACAAGTTAAAAATGAGAAAGGGATATTATGCTATAAAGTTCAAAAGACTATTAAAAAAACTAACACAAAGATGAATCCTAAAGTTTCAATTATAATTCCAATATACAATGTAGAGAAATTTCTTAGTCGCACAATGAAATCTATATTGGATCAGACATTACACGAAATAGAAATTATCATGGTAGATGATGAATCACCAGACAATTGTCCAGCCCTCTGTAATTTTTATGCGCAAAAATATCCAAATATAAAAGTAATCCATAAAAAAAACGAAGGATTGGGTATGGCTTGTAATAGCGGAATAGAAATAGCAACCGGGGATTACATTGCTTTTTGTGACAGTGATGATTATGTAGACAAGGAGATGTATGAAACTATGTACACCACAGCTATAAAATATAATGCAGATGCTGTATTTACAGGAATTAAGACAGTTAATCAAATTGGGAAAGTAAGTCCAATGAATACCTACCCCTCTCTACAAATAATCAAACAGAAAAATAAGATACAACAATTTACAATGAACATGATTGCTTCTGAAGCTAGTAATCCAATAGAAAGAGAAGTAGCTATGTCTGCTAAAATTGTCCTTTATCGCAAAAGCATGATAGAAAAATATAACATACGTTTTATAAGCGAGCGAGTTCTCATTAGTGAAGATCTTATTTGGAATATAGATATTCTTTGCCATTCAAACTGCATAGTAATATTACCATACACAGGCTATTATTACTATAACAATACAAGTTCATTATCAAAGCGTATCCGTACAGATCGGTTTCCTTTCTTCAAAGTTTTAAGAAAAGAACTTCTCAAAAAAATGGAATTTTATCAAATGCCAGAAGAGGCAAAAACACGAATTGATAGAATGTTTATAGGATACTGCCGCTTCTATATAGGTAATATTTGTAAAAGCCAACTTCCCAAAAAAGAAAGGAAAAATATTATAAATGAAATCTGTAATGATAATATTTGGAATACAATATGGCACACGTATCCTATAAAAAAGATGCCTAAAAAGCATTGTCTGCTACTTTTCTTAATGAGATGTAACTGTTTCTCTTTAATAAACTTAATATATAAGATTATATGATTTTTAGTCTAATTCTTTTAACGATCGTTTGGGTTATCCCAAAATCATATATTCCAATTTATGAGCAGCGAACGCAATCAAACTTTTTAAAATTTATTGCATCACTAATTGTCGTTCTAGGACATCAAACAATATTTTATTGCAAATCATCCAGATTCTTTATCACAGAAATTGGGGATTTAGGAGGCCTGTGTGTTGCATTTTTTCTTTTTATGTCTGGATATGGCCTTCTTTATGGATATCAAAAAAGAAACAAAAAGCTCTCCATAAATTGGCTACTCACACGTATATTCAAACTTACTATACCTGCAATTACAGCAATGATATTATATTTAGTAATAAAATTTTTATGCGGAAAAAGTATTGATTGGAATGAAGTTTTTAAATGGTGGTTTATTTCTGATATTAATTTGAGATACGGTTGGTACGTTACAGAAATTATCGCTTTATACCTAATTTTCTTTATATGCTATAAATATATAAATCCAAAGTATTCCTTAAAATATCTTTGCTGTCTTATCATTATAGCAATGATTATTATGATAATATGCAACAAACCAGTGTGGTATATTAAAGGGTTACCCTGCTTTCTGATAGGACTTCTTTTTGCCAAAAATGAAAATTCACTTCCATATATCTTCAATAAAAAGATATACTCACAATTATTTATTACTCTACTTATATTTATTTTTTACATCTTAAAAGATTCTTATAGAATTCAGAATTTAATACCTTCTTTATCCCAATGGAGATATATTTATGCTTCATTTTATTTTATCAACATCATTTTTATTTTAATTATTGCATACATTATAACACACTTACCGATATGTAAAATAATGAAAAATGAAGGAAGATATTATTATGAAATTTATCTAGTTCAAGGTGCAACTTTATTATTATGTAGAGAACTTATCAAAACAGATTTATTATTTATTCCTATAGGATTTATTTTAACCATTATAATTGCAAAATGGATAAATAAATTAAACAGAGTGATAATCAATATAATGTTATCTAAGACTCTAAACTAACAGTATCATGAAAAAGTTAAAAGTATTAATAATAGCAACCTCACACAAAACAAGAGGTGGAATCACTTCTGTTATAAAAGCTCACCAGAAAGGTGAGCAATGGAAAGAATTTCACTGTAAATGGATTGAAACCCATATTGACAAAGGTAGCTTTTCCAAATTATTCTATTTTTGCAAAGGATGGATTCTATTTGTACTGAATCTTCCGTTTTATGATATTGTACACATTCATACAAGTGAACCTCCATCAGCTATTCGAAAATGTCTTTTTATGTGGTGGTCTAAGCTATGGAAAAAGAAAGTTATTGTACATTTTCATGCATTCTCTCCTGAGACGACTATCAATGGAAAATATCAAAAAGTATACAAATATCTTTTCGAACATGCGGATAAAGTAATTGTATTATCACAATTATGGAAAAAATACGTAAATGACACTTTTCATTTAGGAGATAAAATACAAGTCATTTATAATCCTTGTACGACTGAAATTCTCCCAGAAAAATACACAAAACAGCATATCATATTATATGCTGGTACTGTAAACAAAAGAAAGGGATATGCTGACATGATTAAAGCCTTTGCTAAAATAGCATCTCAATATCCTGACTGGAAAATTGTTTTTGCCGGAAATGGAGAAATTGATAACGGAAAAAAACTAGCAAAAGAACTAGGAATTGAATCACAGACACAGTTTTTGGGATGGATAAATGGAAAAGATAAAGACAAGGCTTTCAAAGAAGCATCCATTTTTTGTTTGCCCAGCTATGCAGAAGGCTTTCCAATGGCTGTACTAGATGCTTGGGCATACGGCTTGCCTGTTATTACCACTCCAGTAGGGGGAATTCCTGACATTGCAAAAGATGGAGAAAATCTTCTACTTTTTCAACCAGGAGATTGCGATAAACTTGCTATTCAAATGGAACGCCTGATGACAGATGAAACATTAAGAAATCATCTTATTGAACAATCTATCATACTTTCCCAAACAACTTTCAATATTGATACCATCAATAAAGAAATAGAAACCCTTTACAAAGGAATAAATCCAAATAAATAAACACAAAAATACAAATGCAAAATCACGTAGTTATCATGGCAGGAGGAATCGGAAGCCGATTCTGGCCTATGAGCGTACCGGAATATCCCAAACAATTCATCGATGTGATGGGCGTAGGGAAATCACTGATACAACTCACCGCAGAACGTTTTGAAGGAGTATGCCCGAAAGAAAACTTTTGGGTGGTTACCTCTGAAAAGTATGTCGGCATCGTAAAGGAACAATTGCCGGAGATTCCGGCACAGCACATTCTGGCAGAACCGGAAGCCAGAAATACGGCTCCTTGCATCGCGTACGCATGCTGGAAAATCAAAAAGCAGTATCCGGAAGCAAACATCGTAGTCACCCCTTCGGATGCGCTGGTACTCGACAAGGAAGAGTTCAAACGGTGCATCAGTCAGGCGTTGGAGTTTACGGCCCACTCGGAAGCCATCGTCACACTGGGAATGAAACCTACCCGTCCGGAAACGGGATATGGATATATTGCCGCAACCGGAGAAGGACAGAACGGAATCTACAAGGTAGAGGCGTTCAAAGAGAAGCCGAACCTGGAAACAGCACAGAAATACGTGGCACAGGGAAATTATTTCTGGAATGCGGGTATCTTTGTATGGAACGTGCAAACCATTACCCAGGCCATCGAGAAATATGCCCCACAGATTGCCGGAGTAATGGAGAAGATGACTCCGGATTTCTATACGGAGAAGGAAGCGGAAACCTTGAAAGCGGACTTCCCTACCTGCGAAAAGGTATCCATCGACTATGCCGTGATGGAAAAGGCGGAAGGTATCCATGTACTTCCTGCGGAATTCGGATGGAGCGACCTGGGAAGCTGGGGCTCGCTGCACGGGCTGTTGCCGCAGGATGAAAACGGGAATGCCAAAGTAGGCGACAACGTAAAATTGTTCGACTGCCGGAACTGCGTGGTACACGTGGCCGACGAAAAGAAGGTGGTACTGGAAGGTCTGGACGGCTTCATCGTAGCGGAAAAAGACGGAAGGCTATTGGTATGCCGACTGGCAGAAGAACAACGCATCAAAGAGTTTTCACAGGCATAATTTATAAACCTCATTTTTATTTTTATATGGAAAGAAAAGTAGCATTAATCACAGGTATTACGGGTCAGGACGGATCGTTCCTGGCTGAATTCTTATTGGAAAAAGGTTATGACGTGCACGGCACCATCCGCCGTTCGTCAGTGGATTTCCGCGAACGTATCGCGCACCTGGAAGGAAAACCAAACTTCCACTTGCACTATGCGGACCTGACGGACTCCATGAGTATGTTGCAGGTAGTGAGCAAGGTGCGCCCCACGGAAATCTACAACCTGGCCGCACAGAGCCACGTGCAGGTGAGCTTCGACTCGCCGGAATTTACGGCTAACGTAGACGCTACAGGCGTACTCCGTGTATTGGAAGCCGTACGTCTGTGTGGACTGACAGAGACTTGCCGCATCTACCAAGCATCTACTTCGGAACTGTATGGAAAGGTGGAAGAAGTGCCGCAGAACGAGAACACGCCGTTCCATCCTTACAGCCCGTATGCAGTGGCCAAGCTCTATGGTTTTTGGATTGTGAAGGAATACCGCGAGGCTTACCACATGTTCTGCTGCTCGGGTATCCTGTTCAACCACGAATCAGAACGCCGCGGAGAAACGTTCGTCACACGTAAGATTACGCTGGCTGCGGCCCGTATCGCACAGGGAAAGCAGGAAAAGCTGTACCTGGGTAACCTCGACTCGCTGCGCGACTGGGGATATGCCAAGGATTACGTGGAATGTATGTGGCTCATCCTGCAGAACAGCGAACCGGAAGATTTCGTCATCGCTACCGGCGAACAGCACAGTGTGCGTGAATTCTGTTACCTGGCCTTCAAGCGTGCCGGCATCGAACTGGAATTCAAGGGCAAAGGAATCGACGAAAAGGGATACGACAAGGCTACCGGCAAGTGTCTGGTGGAAGTGAGCGAAGACTTCTATCGTCCGACTGACGTGGTGAACCTCTGGGGTGACCCGACCAAGGCGAAAGCCAAACTGGGATGGAACCCGACCAAGACTTCTTTCGAGGAACTGATCAACATCATGGTGGATTCAGATATGGCGAAGGTGGCCGTAGAAAAGGCGGGCGAAGAAATCCGTACGAACCTGGCAGAATACCTGGAGAAAGGAATCGTGAAATAATTAATAATGAATAATTAAAACGGGATTTTTCTACAAAGAAACGGAGGTTTTAGTATGTTGGATAAATCAGCAAAGATATATGTAGCGGGACACCACGGACTGGTGGGTTCCGCTATCTGGAACAACCTCAAGGAAAGAGGATATAACAACCTGGTGGGACGCTCACACAAGGAACTGGATCTGCTGGACCCGGTGGCCGTAAAGGCGTTCTTCGATGAGGAAAAGCCGGATGCCGTAATTCTGGCTGCCGCACACGTGGGGGGCATCATGGCCAACCTGCACTACCGGGCGGACTTCATCTACCAGAACTTGCAGATTCAGCAGAACGTGATTGGCGAGAGTTTCCGTCATGGGGTGAAGAAGCTGCTGTTCCTAGGAAGTACGTGTATCTATCCGCGTGAAGCACCGCAACCGATGAAGGAGGAAGTGCTCCTCACCTCTCCGCTGGAATATACGAACGAACCGTATGCCATCGCGAAGATTGCGGGACTGAAGATGTGTGAAAGCTTCAACTTGCAGTATGGCACGAACTACATCGCCGTCATGCCGACGAACCTTTACGGTCCGAACGACAACTTCCACCTGGAGAACAGCCACGTGCTGCCGGCCATGATCCGCAAGATTTACCTGGCCAAATGCCTGAACGAAGGCGACTGGGAAGCAGTGCGCAAGGACATCAGCCTGCGTCCGGTGAGCGTCATGCGCAACGGCGAGAAATTTGTGGTGGACGGCACATCGGACGAGAAAGACATTACGGAGGTGCTGGCACACTACGGCATAGCAGCCGAAGCGGTGACCCTCTGGGGTACCGGAAAGCCGCTGCGTGAGTTCCTGTGGAGCGAGGAAATGGCGGATGCCAGCGTACACGTACTGCTGAACGTGGACTTCAAGCAGACGTACGACGCTTCGGTGAAGAACGCCGACGGCATCACGGAAATCCGCAACTGCCACATCAACGTGGGTACGGGCAAGGAACTGTCCATCCGTGAAGTGGCCGAAAAGATTATGAAGGAAATCGGCTTCAAGGGCGAACTGCGCTGGGATGCGTCCAAACCGGACGGCACGCTGCGCAAGCTGACGGATGTGAGCAAGCTGCACAGCCTGGGATGGCACCACAAGGTGGAAATCGACGAAGGTATCCACCGCTTGTATGAATGGTACCTGAAAGGGATTTGCATCAACCACCAGACGGTTTGAATGAATAATTAAAAATGAAGAGCCGGATACGGCGCACAACAGAAAACGAAAGATTCCCCATCCCAGCGTTTTTAAGGCAGGAGATACGGGAATCTTTTTGCTTTTCTGCGGAGAATTTGTTTTCTTTGTAAAAAGAACAAAATAAAGGCATTGCCCTATGGAAAGTTATATTCGTTTTGACTGGGCCATGAAGCGTCTGTTGCGCAACAAGGCCAACTATGCGGTGCTGGAAGGACTGCTCACCACACTGCTGGAGGAAAAGGTGACCATCCACAAACTGCTGGAAAGCGAAAGCAACCAGGAGGATGAGTTTGACAAGTACAACCGGGTGGACATGCTGGCAGAAAACTCGAAGGGAGAACTGGTGCTCATCGAGGTGCAGAACAACAATGAGTTTGCGTATTTCCAACGGATGCTCTTCGGGGCTTCCAAGCTGGTGACGGAATATATCAACCGGGGGGAAGGCTACGAGAAGGTGCGGAAGGTGTACAGCGTGAACATCGTGTATTTCTCGCTGGGACACGGAAAGGATTTCGTGTATCACGGAAAGACGGAGTTCGTGGGTATCCATGAGGGAGACATCCTAGAACTGAGCCCGTTCCAGAGACAGACATTCAAAGTGGACAAGGTGAGCCAACTCTATCCAGAGTATTACATCCTGAAGGTGAACGATTTCAACCGGGTGGCGAAGACGCCGCTGGAAGAATGGATTTATTACCTGAATACGGGAAATGTACCTGAACATGCCACGGCACCGGGACTGGACAAGGTGAAGGAGCAACTGAAACTGGACCGCATGAGTCGAGAGGAACTGAAGGCATACTACAAACACTTGGATAATATCGTGATTCTGAGGGACAACATCATGACGGAACGTGCGGAAGGTCGTGCGGAAGGCCGTGCAGAAGGCCGTGCGGAAGGCCGTGCAGAAGGC